>Ga0187876_1000038_pt1 | contig 119917 bp, 105 predicted proteins | sample June2016WEW_17_4_FD_133000 | JGI IMG/M metagenome (GOLD analysis project Ga0187876, IMG submission 133000) | Peatland microbial communities from SPRUCE experiment site at the Marcell Experimental Forest, Minnesota, USA - June2016WEW_17_40 | ecosystem: Environmental > Terrestrial > Soil >... | reverse complement strand
TTCGACCCGGCCGGCGTCGAGACGCTCGGCGGATTCGTCATGTCGCTGCTCGGCCGCGTCCCGAAGGAAGGCGAAAGCGTCGAGAGGCGCGGGCTGCGTTTTGTCGTCGAGAAGATGTCCGGCCGCCGCGTCGCACGCGTTCGAGTCCAGCGGCTTCGGCGAGAGGGCGAGGCATGATGACCGCGCTGTGGATCGCCCTGTCCATCCTCGTGGCGGCATTTTACGCCGCGGCGGAGACGGGCGCCTATCGCCTCAACCGAATCCGGCTTCACGGCGAGGCGAAACACGGGCGGCGTACGGCGGCGCTGACCGAAAGCGTGGTCGCGGACATGGAACGATACGTCTGCATGACGCTGACGGCGCACAACACGGCGGTTTACTGCGGCACGGTGTTCTTCACGGCGCTGGTCGCCCACTGCCTGCGGGGGCAGCGCGAGCTGGTGGTGGAGCTCATCAGCACGGTAACGCTGTCGCCGGTGATGCTGATCTTCGGCGAGGTGGTTCCCAAGAGCGTGGCCCAGGTGCTGGCGGACCCGCTGATGCGCTGGTCGAGCCCGCTGCTCTGGCTGACGAACAAAGCGCTCTGGCCGGTGGTCACGATGCTGCTCGGCCTGGTGGCGTTCTGGCGGCGGCTGCTCGGAGGCCGAGCCGAGCCGCGCAAGACCGTCGTCACGGCGCAGTACCTCGGCACGCTGCTTTCGGCGGGCACTCAGGAAGGCGTGATCACGCCGCAGCAGGACGTGATCGTCCGGAACATCCTGCAATTGCGGGGCCGGCCGGTGCGGGAGATCATGACGGCGATGTCGCACGTGCAGATGGTCCCGGTGGATGCGGACCCGCAGCAGGCGCGGCAGGAGATCGCGCGCTTCACCCACGCGCGGCTGCCGGTCTACGAGGGCGACCGGTCGAATGTCGTCGGGAGTTTGCGGGTCCTCGATTACCTCTGCGGCGATGAAGGCGGCGACATTCGCAAGCTGCTTCGCCCGCCGCTGTTCCTCAACGCGGAGACCGGCGTGGACGAGGCCTTCCGCCGCCTGCAGGAAAGCGCCCAGAGCATGGCCGTCGTCGTAGGCGCGCATGACCGCGCCGTCGGCGTCATCACGATAGACGACCTGCTGCAAGGCGTTTTCAGCACCCTCGGCTCGTTTTAGGCCCGGATAAGCCAACCGGGTTGCTTGACAGCGGCAATTAGGCCGTATAATCTACGGCTGCGAAGGCCGGAAGCCCTCTGTCAATGCACCATTTCCCGGGGCATGGCCGATACGGCAGCGAGATTCCGAAGTGGTGCGCTTAGCCTTTTGCAGGAACCACACCGATGCTGGACCCGGGTACAGTCGGCCTGGCGACCGCGGTGTTCGTCGCGTCCTCGGTCGAGTGCGTGGAGGCGTTCACCATTGTGCTCGCGGTGGGGATGACGCGAAGCTGGAAGTCCACCATCGTCGGCTCGATTCTGGCCCTGCTGGCGCTGACCGTGATTGTAGCGGTCGCCGGGGTCGGCCTGCGCAACACCATTTCACCATCGCTGCTTCAGTTGATCATCGGCGCGCTGCTGCTGGTCTTCGGCTTGCAATGGCTGCGCAAGGCCATCCTGCGCGAGAGCGGCCTGAAGGCAAAGCATGACGAGGCGAGCATCTACCGCCGCGAACAGGAAGAAGCGCGCCAGGCGAGTCACCTGATGCGCGGCGGCCTCGACTGGTTCGCGTTCGTCGTATCCTTCAAGGGAGTCTTCCTGGAAGGGCTCGAGGTCGTCTTCATCGTGATCACGTTCGGCCTGAGCGCGAGCGTGCAGAATCCGCACAGCATGTTCATCGCCTCCATGGCCGCGCTGGCCGCGTTCGTGGTGGTGTTGATCGCGGGCGTCATGGTCCACAAGCCGTTGTCCTCCGTGCCGGAGAACCTGCTCAAGTTCGGCGTGGCCATCCTGCTGTGCACCTTTGGAACGTTCTGGTCCACGGAGGGCCTGGGCTACTTCACGGCCGGCCACGGAAGCCTTGAGTGGCCGGGCGGCGAATGGGCCCTGCTGGGCGTGCTCCTGTCCTGGATCATCGTATCGTCTCTCTTCGTTCGCGCACTCCGTCGCCTTCATCCGGCCGTGGCCTCGGCCCCGGCCGTCACGGGAGCGGACAAATGAAATATGTACTCGGCTTCCTGCGGTTCTGGTATGACTTCGTCATCGGCGACTGCTGGCAGATCGCCGCGGGCGTGGTCGTCGTGCTCGGGTGCGGGGCGTGGCTGGCGCACTCGCAGATCATCCGCCCCGGCCTGATCCCTCCGGTCGCCGGACTCGGCGTCGTCCTGGTCGTCGTCATCAGCCTGCTCGCGACCGCGCGAGAGCGCGCACGGTAGGCGCCGCAATCCGGTTCGACGGGGGAAAATGGGGCGAATCGAACCTATGTCCCAACCGCTATCCGCCTGGCGGCGAGCCATGGAGTTCCTCGGCCTGAAACGCAGCATGGCCGGCATGCTGGGCATGGTCATCCTCGTCGGAATGGGCGAGCAGATCGGCGAGCGTTTCCTCCCGCGGTACATCGAGGTGTTGTCGGGCGGCGCCGTCGGCAAAGTCCTCACGGTGACGAGTATCCTCGCCATCGGCTTGCTCGCCGGCATGGACGACCTGCTTTCGGCGCTCTACTCGTTCCCCGGTGGGTACCTCAGCGACCGGCTGGGCACGAAGCGCGCGCTCCTGGTTTTCAACTTCCTCTCCATGTTCGGGTACGTCGTCATCCTCGTCATTCACACCTGGTGGGCGGTGCTGGTCGGGGCGGCGTTCTTCATCTCCTGGTCGGCCATTTCGCTGCCGGCGACGATGGAGATCGTGGCGAAGGTAGTGCCGAAGAACAAGCGCGCCATGGGCGTTTCGATGACCTCGCTGATCCGGCGCGTCCCCAAGACGCTCGGGCCGGTCATCGGCGGCACGTTCATTGCGCTCTGGGGCATAGACCGCGGCGTGCGCGCGGCGTTTGTGGCGGCCATCGCGCTGGCGCTCGTCGGGATGATCGTGCAACAACGCTTCATCGAGGACGACCGGCTCCGCCCCGGCGATCCGCCTCGCCCGAAGGCGGAGAAAAATCCGTTCAGGCTCTATCGTGAAATGAGCCCCCAACTGCGCAATCTGCTCATCTCCGACATCCTCATCCGCTTCTGCGAGCGCATTCCCGATTGCTTTGTCATCATCTGGTGCACCGTGCAGATCCTGCGGCCGGTCACGGATTTCACTTTCGGCTGGCTCTCGGCCGTCGAGCAGGTGACCGCGGTGCTCTGCTACATCCCGGTGGCGCACATGGCCGACCGGTTCGGGAAGAAGCCGTTCGTGGCGGTCACCTTCGGCTTCTTCACGCTCTTCCCGCTGATGCTCATGTTCGCGCAGTCGCTCTGGGCGCTGGTGCCGGTGTTCGTCCTGCGCGGCCTGAAGGAGTTCGGCGAGCCGTCGCGCAAGGCGCTCATCATGGACCTGGCCCCGGAGGACCGGAAGGCGGCCATGTTCGGGCTGTACTACCTGATCCGCGACGTCTTCGTGTCGCTCGCGGCCTTCGGCGGGTCGCTGCTCTGGCTGATCGGCCCGAGAGTCAACCTGCTGGCCGCCTTCGCCTTCGGCGTCATCGGCACGACCTGGTTCGTGCTGAAAGGACGCGACCTGTCGCGCGCTCCAGGAGCCGCGTGACCAGGTTCTGACCCGCAGCGCAGCCGATTGCCGAGGCGCGAAAATCCGGCCCTCCTTGCATCTTTCCGTTGCAAGCGATACATTCTCTTTCGACCGCGGCGGTGACCGCGGCATGATCTTCAAGACGAGAGCAGCCGGATGACGCGCGAGAGTGCGATCCTCGAACGAAGAAATGGAACCCGGAACAAGCTTCTCGCCGGGGACCGTCAAGCACATGACTGGTACCGTTTTGTTCTTTCGTTCCCGCCGCACCTTGTCCGCGACTATCTCCAGCGCTTCCGGGTGAGCGCGGGACAATGTGCACTCGATCCGTTCTGCGGCACTGGAACCACACTCGTCGAATGCAAGAAACTGGGGATACGCAGCGTCGGCGTCGAGGCCAATCCCATGGCTTGGTTTGCCAGCCGCGTTAAAACGAATTGGAGCGGACGCCCGGAAGGACTGCGCCAGCACGCAGAATTCGTCGCCGACAGGACCTTGGAGCGTTTGCGGGCCGACGGGATTGAGGACGATCCATTCTTTCGCGCCCCCAGACGAGCCCGTACCGCCTTGCGCGGATTGGCGCCGGAGCAAGAAAGTTTACTCCTCAGCGGCTCCATCAGCCCGATGCCGTTACACAAGACTCTCGTCCTCCTGGAAACTCTGCAAGAGCACCGCGATGAACGCTTTGACGATTACGAGCGGTTGGCCCTCGCCAAGGCCCTTGTTCAGACCATCGGCAACTTGCATTTCGGGCCGGAAGTCGGCGTAGGACCGGCCAAGCCGGACGCGCGCGTGGTTTCCTCCTGGCTGGAAGGCGTCAACGCTATTGCGAATGATCTGCGCGAGTTGGCGCGCTTGGAGCGGACTCCGGCAACCGTTCACAACGCGGACTCGCGTCAGATTGCAGACCTGCTTCAGCCCGAAAGCGTTGACGCCGTAATTACGTCGCCCCCTTACCCGAACGAGAAAGACTACACGCGCACGACCCGGTTGGAGTTGGTCATCCTCGGGTTGATTCACAGCAAGGAGGAATTGCGTAATCTCAAGAAAGGCCTTGTGCGTTCCAACACGCGCAGCGTGTACGTCGCCGACGACGACGATCAGTGGATTCGTGACCATCCGGAAATCAAGCGAATCGCCGACGCGATCGAGAGCCGACGTATCGAGTTGGGCAAGACCTCCGGTTTTGAACGGCTTTATCCGCGCGTGACCAAGCTCTACTTCGGCGGCATGGCGCGACATCTGGCCGGATTACGCCAAGTCCTTCGACCGGGCGCGCAACTGGCCTATGTCGTCGGGGACCAAGCATCGTACTTGCGCGTCATGATCCGCACGGGCAAGATACTCGCGGAAATCGCGCAATCACTCGGGTATGAATTGACCGGCATTGACCTCTTCCGCACGCGACTCGCGACGGCAACGCGGGAGCAGTTGCGCGAGGAAGTCGTATTGCTTCGCTGGCCGGGGACCGTGGCAACAACATGCGTCCGGGAGCGTCCGGCAAAATACCGACGGAAGCTACGAAGAACAGGGAAGAAACGGAGATGAGCAAGCAGAACCGATACGAGGATATCATTGAGGCCATCTTTCGTTCGCATTCCATAGTACCAAGCGGATATAAGGAGTTCGAGTTCGGCCGAGACGAAATAGAACGTCAAGCGAAAAAGCTTCGCATCCAGCTGCCCAAAAACCTGGGCGACCTCATCTATAGTTTCCGCTATCGGACAGAGCTGCCGCCCTGGATTCGTCATTATGCGCCTGAAGGAAAGCAGTGGGTTATTCGCCCTGCTGGGCGCAGCCGGTATCGCTTCGCGCTCGTCAGCGCGGCGCGTATCGAACCACATCCGCTCGCGCCCGAGATAAAGATACCCGATGCGACTCCGGGAATCATCGCCAGGCATTCCCTGTCTGATGAACAGGCGCTTCTGGCTAGAGTACGATACAACCGCCTCCTGGACATCTTCTGCGGCGTTGCAGCCTATTCGCTTCAAAGCCACTTGCGCAGTTCAGTTCCGGAAATGGGACAAGTAGAGACAGACGAAGTTTACGTCGGCATTCATCGCCGCGGAGCGCAGTACGTCTTTCCGGTTCAGGCGAAGGGCAAAAAGGACAAGCTCAGTCTTATCCAGATCGAGCAAGACCTCGCCCTTTGCAAGCTGAGATTCCCAGGCTTGATTTGCCGGCCTATCGGCGCACAGTTCCTTCCAGACCAAGGCATCGTCCTGTTCGAGTTTCGGGAAATGGAGGGGGTGGTCAAGCTGATTGCCGAAGAACACTATCGTCTTGTTCCCTCCGATCAAATCACACAGGAAGACCTCAAGGCTTACGCGGCGCTTGTCGGCAAAGACCAGCTACAATAGACTCCACCGCTGTTGAAAGATTCCGCCCAACCCGCTAGATTCTTGTATCCGGCCGCGCCTGCGCCGGCTTTATCTCAAGGGTGAGAAATGTTTCGTCCTGTCGAAAAGAATTTCGATCTCGTCGCCGCCGAACATGAAATCCTCCAGTTCTGGAAGGACACGGACGCGTTCGAGAAACTGCGCGCGAAGAACGCGGGGAAGCCGAAGTGGTCCTTCCTCGACGGCCCGATCACGGCCAATAATCCGATGGGCGTCCACCACGCCTGGGGCCGCTCGCTCAAGGACTGCTACCAGCGCTTCCACGCGATGAAGGGCCGCGAACTCCGCTACCAGAACGGCTTCGATTGCCAGGGCCTCTGGGTCGAGGTCGAGGTCGAGAAGGAGCTGGGCTTCAAGACCAAGCGCGATATCGAGGCGCACGGTCTCGAGAGGTTCATCAACCAGTGCAAGGAGCGCGTGAATAAGTTCGCCCGCATTCAGACGGAGCAGTCCATCCGGCTCGGCTATTGGATGGACTGGGACCGCGAGGAGGACTGGGCCAAGGCGCCGGGCGAGCGCCGCAGTTACTTCACGATGTCCGACGAGAACAATTACACGATCTGGGCGTTCCTGAAGAAGTGCCACGAGCGCAAGCTGATCTACAAGGGACTCGACGCGATGCCCTGGTGCCCGCGCTGCGGCACGGGCATTTCCGAGCAGGAGCGCCGCGAGGGCTATAAGCGGATTCTCGACCAGGCGGTGTACATTAAGCTGCGCCTGCGCGGGCGGCCGGGCGAGCACCTGCTGGTGTGGACGACCACGCCGTGGACGCTCGCCGCCAACGTGGCCTGCGCGGTGCACCCGGAGATGCCGTACGTGAAGGTCCGCCAGGGCGACGAGGTTTACTATCTCGCTCGCGAGTTGCTGCGCGTGATGAAGGAGCACGGGCCGTTCGAGGTCCTCGAGGAACTGCCCGGCAGCCGGCTGCTCGGACTGGAGTACGAAGGGCCGTTCGACGACCTGCCCAAGCCGGCCGAGGTCCAGGCCGCGCATCGCGTGATCGCGTGGAAGGAGGTCACCGCCACCGAGGGAACCGGCATCGTGCACATCGCGCCAGGCTGCGGCAAGGAGGATTTCGACCTCTCGAAGGAGCTGAACCTGCCCGTGCTGGCGCCGATTGACGAGGCGGGCATTTACGTGCAGGGCTACGGGTTCCTTTCCGGCCGGTTCGCCGGCGAGGTCGCCAACGACGTGCTCGAAGAGCTGCGCCGGCGCAACGTCTATTACAAGCGCGAGATGTACGAGCACGATTACCCGCACTGCTGGCGCTGCAAGACGCAATTGCTCTTCCGCGCCGTGGACGAGTGGTACATCAACATGTCCTGGCGCGAGGAGATCATGAAGATCGTCCACCAGATCCGCTGGATCCCCGACTACGGCAAGGACCTGGAGCTGGACTGGCTGGCGAACATGCACGACTGGATGATCAGCAAAAAGCGGTACTGGGGGCTCGCGCTGCCGATCTTCTCGTGCGAGTGCGGCTGGTTCGACGTCATCGGCGGCAAGGAGGAACTCAAAGCGCGCGCGGTCGCCGGCTGGGAGCAGTTCGAAGGCAACTCGCCGCATCGGCCCTGGGTGGACGCCATCCGCATCCGGTGCGAGAAGTGCGGCGGCCAAGCCGCGCGCATCCCGGACGTCGGCAACCCGTGGCTCGACGCCGGCATCGTCCCCTACTCGACCGTCCGCTACAACAGCGACCGCGAGTACTGGAAGAAATGGATCCCGGCCGACCTCGTGCTCGAGTGTTTCCCCGGCCAGTTCCGCAACTGGTTCTACGCCCTGCTCTCCATGAGCGCGATGATGGAGCAGACGCCGCCCTTCCGCACGCTCCTCGGCCACGCCTTCGTCCGCGACGAAAAGGGCGAGGAGATGAGCAAGTCCGGCCCCAACTCCATCGTCTTCGACGAGGGAGCGGAGAAGGCGGGCGTGGACGCCATGCGCTGGCTCTTCTGCCGCCAGAACCCGAGCAACAACCTGAACTTCGGCTACACGCTCACCGAGCAGGTCCGGCGCAAGGTCTTCAACACCTGGTGGAATACCCTCAGCTTCTTTATCAGCTACGCGCGGACGGACGATTTCGATCCGGCGCTGCCCAAGGTCCCGGTCGCCGAGCGGCAGGATCTCGACCGCTGGATCCTCTCGCGGCTACAGGAACTGCTGGCGACGGCCAACGAGCGGCTGGCGGAGTACGATGCGCCGTCGCTGGTGCGCGCGGCGGAGGAGTTCATTGACGCGCTGAGCACCTGGTACGTGCGGCGCTCGCGCCGGCGCTTCTGGCGGCCGAAGGACCCGAACGACCGCGACAAGCTCGCCGCGTACCAGACGCTGCACGAGGCGCTCGTGGCGCTCTGCAAGGCGCTCGCGCCGGTCGTCCCGTTCCTCACCGAGCGGTTCTACCAGCGGCTCGTCCGCGACGTGGACCCGGCCGCGCCGGAGAGCGTCCACCATTGCGATTATCCGCAGCCGGACCCGGCGCTCCACGACGAGGCGCTCAGCCGCGAGATGGATGCGGCGATGCAGATCGTCTCCGACACGCTGGCGCTCCGCGAGTCGCGCCAGTTGCGCGTCCGCCAGCCGCTGAGCGAGATGATCCGGCTCCCGGCCCCTGCCGATGAGACGCAGGCGAACGCACTGCGCCGCTTCAAAGCACATATCCTGGACGAGCTCAACATCAAGAAGCTGACGATAGCACATGATCTTACAGGGATCGTTTCGTACGAGATCAAGCCGAACATGAAACTCCTCGGCCCGAAATACGGCAACGAGGCTGGACGGCTCCGGGAGCTGCTTGCTGTTCTGGTAGAAAAGCAAGGCGCAGCATGGGTGGCCGAGCAAGTGCTGAAGAAGAATCCGATCAAGCTTCGTAGCGGAGAGGAATTCCTTCCGGAGGAAATCATCGTCGACAGGAAAGAGGCCGCCGGCTGGGCGGTGTCAGCCCAGGGCCAAGGCTGGACAGGGATCAATTACATCATCACGCCGGAACTTGAACGCGAAGGTTTCGCTCGCGACATCGTCCGGCACATCCAGCAGATTCGCAAGGAACTCGACCTCGACCTCATGGACCACGTCACCGTCGCGTACGAGACCGCCGACGAAGTTCTGCTCAAGGCGATCGAGGAGAACCGGCCGCACATCCGCGGCGAGACGCTGTGCGACGATCTGTTCCCAGGCCACAGCGAATCGGCAAAGGACATCACTCTTTCCGGCCGCGACATCCGGCTCACGGTTCAGAAAGTCGGCTGAAGGAGGCACTCATGCGTGCGAGGAGAATGCTTGGCGCGTTGGGCGTTGCGCTGTTCCTGGGCGGCATGGCGCTGGCGGCGGACGAGGCGCTCAAGCCGATCCCGCTGCCGAAGCCGCAGATGGAGGGCGGCAAGCCGTTGATGCGGGCGCTGAAGGACCGGCAGACCTCGCGCAGCTTCAGCTCCGAGAAGCTGTCGAAGCAGATCCTCTCGAACCTGCTCTGGGCGGCGGACGGAGTGAATCGGCCGGACGGCAAGCGCACCGCTCCGTCAGCGGTAAACTGGCAGGAAATTGACGTCTACGTCGCCATGGCCGACGGACTTTTTCTTTACGACGCGAAGGCGAACGCGCTGCAGCCCGTGCTGGAGAAGGACATCCGGGAAACGACCGGAAAGCAGCCGTTCGTGAAGGACGCGCCGCTGAGCCTGGTCTTCGTCGCGGATTACGCGAAGATGGGCGACATATCCGACGCCGACAAGGCAATGTATTCGGCGGCGGACACGGGGTTCATCAGCCAGAACGTCTACCTGTTCTGCGCGTCGGAGGGGCTGGCGACGGGCGTGCGCGGGATGATACCCAGGGAAGAACTCGCGCAGGCGATGAAGCTGCGCCCGGACCAGAAGATCGTCCTGGCCCAGGGCGTCGGCTATCCGAAGAAGTAAGCCTTCGAGGGGAAGGCAACGAGTTTTTGCCGCAAAGAGACGCAAAAGCTCTATCGTCCATCGTCCATCGTCTATCGTCACCGCCCCCCGAAATCCCCCTTGACATGCCTAGGATGCCATGGTATAGTTACATAGGTGATCTATGTAACTAGGGCAAGGAGGTGGATGAGATGGAATTCCGCAGCGACCTGGTGAAAGGGAGCGTGGCGCCGATCGCGCTGAAGCTGCTGTCCGAGCGCGAGCGGTACGGGTACGAGATCGTCAAGCTCGTCAACGAGCGCACGCAGGGCGCGCTCCAGTGGAAGGAAGGCACGCTCTATCCATGCCTGCACCAACTGGAGGCCGACGGGCTGCTCAGTTCCGCCTGGCGCGAGGCGGAGAGCGGCAAGCAGCGGAAATACTACCGCATCACCCGCAAGGGCCGCGCCGAGCTGGCCAGCCGCACCGACGAGTGGGCCGCCTTTTCCAAGACGATAACCGCCCTGCTCATGGGAGCCACGGCATGAAACGCGTGGACGACCTGGTCCAGGCGGTGACCTACCGCTTTGGGCCGGATGCGGAGCTGCAGCGGGAAATCGCCCGCGAGCTCCGCGCGCACCTTGAGGATGCCGTCGCCGCCGCGCGCGCCGGCGGGATGGACGAGGCGCGCGCCGAGGAGACCGCTCTCCGCGCTTTCGGCGATCCAGAGGAGATCGGCGAGAAACTCTGGCAGGCCAATCGCCGCCGGATGCGCCTGCGCGCCGTGGCGAAGTGGACCGGCCGGCTCGTCCTGATGCCGGCGGGCATCCTCCTGGCGGTGTGGCTCTGCGCCGCCATGGTGGAGCTTGCGGGCGTGGTTCTCCTGGCTTCTGAGCTGAGTGGAAGTTTTTCTTTTGTCGGCCCCGTAAAGGCGTTCCTGCCGAATAAGCTGAATCCGGAACTGTACCCTCCTCATGTTGCAGCCCGAAACGGCCTGAAGGAAGACGAGCGGTTGCTGCTGGAAGCAAATCAGTTCGATGAAAGCCCGTCTCAGAGCTTAGAGAGATGGGAGAAATTGGTTTACTTTCATCCGAACAATCCGGTCTACCGCGCGCGTCAGTACGTCGCGTTCCTCTCCAGCTTACGGGCCAGTAACGTTGATACGCTTGCGCCTTCCGACAAGAACTTCGCCCAGGCAAAGGCGATTCTCGACGCGGGCGAAAGGGCCGATCCGGACAACGCGTTCTGGAATTACATGAAGGCGGACCTGCTGATGTACAAAAGCGGAGCGGCGAAACAGGAAGAGGACCCTTCGTTCACCTTTACGCGCGCCGCCGGCAATCCAACAACCACCGCCCACGGAGAACGTCTCGTCTTCGCCGACCGGGCCTTGTTCGAGCGCGGCCTCGATGAATACCGGAAGGGCCTGACAAAGCCGTTTTACAAGTCTTATGCAATGGAATCACAGGAAGAGTTGCTATCCCTTGAAAAACCGCCGACTACGTTGCGGGAAGAGCTCTCTCTGATAGCGCGATGGGCGGCCATACTGCTCCCCGACCTCGCCTGCATGAGAAACGTGTCGCGCGGCGTCATGGCCTACGCTGCATTGCTCATCAAGGAAGGGCATCCGGAGGAAGCCGAAACGTTGATCCGGATGGCCCCCATTGGCGGCGAGCAGGTCGGGGCCGCGAGCAGGACGCTAATTGACCTCCTCGTGGCCAATGCCATGCGGCAAATTACGTTGCGCCAAGGCGCGGCGCTGTACGAACGATTGGGGAACCACGGTCTGGCGGACCGGGCGCTGGCGCTGGCCCGAAAAGAGTCCCAGCAAGAAGGGAGTTTCCTCCAGCGCATTGACCCGAATGCAGAAGAGTTCAAGTTCGTCGCTGCGCGGACGGGATTCTTAGGCGATTTGACGTTCCCGCCGTTCGTGCCGTTGGCGGACCTTTCGATCATAACCGATCTTCAGCGGGCCGAGCGCTTTTTAGCCGAGCGCGCGGCGCTGGGCTGCCTGGCGCTGCTCTATTTGATCGCCGTCGGCTGGCTGGGCATCCGGACCTTGTGGAGTCTGTGGCGCCACCGCAAGGACACGACCGGGCCAAAGCTCCACTTCATCGGCTGGCGGCGGCTCGGCTGGATTGCGCTGATCGCCGTGGCGCTTCCGCTGGCGGCGTACGCGATTCTCACGCGCGCGTTCGCCGGCGGCAGCGCGCACTATGGCATCAACTACCAGCTGCTGCGCGTGGCGCTGGAAATGGGCGGCGCGATGCTGCTGATCTTCGGCCTCTCGCTGTTCCTGGGCCAGCGCGCCGCGACGTTCTCCTGCCGCGCCGCGGGCATCAGCGACCGCGCCGAGCTCCGCATGAGCGTCCGGCGGAGCCTGCTGCCTGTCCTCGTCGTGTGCTTCCTGCTCGTGGGGATCGTCTCGCAGGCGTATCTGCGCTACGGCGAATCTTCGGCCGTGAAGGCCCTCTCGCAGCCCGGCCGGCGGCCGTTCCTCGACGAGATGAATTATGTCGCATGGAAGGACTACAAAGACTACCTGCGCGCGCTGCCGGACCACGGCGCGCTCCCGGCTGACGAAATCCGCCGGTGAACGGAAGGCGGCGGATTTTACCGCGAAGGGGCGTAAGAGACGCAAGAAAGACGATGGACCAGGGACGATGGACGATAGAACTCTGGCGTCTCTTGAGCCTTTTTGCGACTAAACTTCAAGCCTTCGGCACTGCGTCGTCGGGCTGACGGCAAGCGCCTTGGCCGCGCGTACTTTCGTACACCTCGCTGTGTCATTTCACACAAACCCGCCAAACATGCGGCCGGCCATTCTGACAAACCCGCGAAAAACCGACGCTGCGGCAATGACCGGCGACGGCACGGCCTTTGCTGATCTCCGAATGGAAGCAAGAAGTTTCTCTTGAAGGAGGCGGACATGAACCTCATCAGTTTCGGCGGAAGGACGTTGAGCGCGGTGGCGCTGGCCGGTGTAATCGGAGGCGGTATTTGGCTGTTCGGCTGCGGGCGAAACGACACCGCGGCGCAAGGCGCATCGTCCGACCCGAGCCCGGCCAGTGCGCCCGCGGCGACCGCGTCTGACGCCAAAGCCACGGTCGGAACTGCGCAGACTAACTGTCCGGTCATGGGAGGCAAAATCAGCAAGGCGATATTCGCCGACTACCGGGGCAAGCGAGTTTACTTCTGCTGTGGCGGCTGCCCGGCAGTATTCGCCAAGGATCCGGCGAAGTACGTCAAAGCGCTGGAGGACAAGGGCGTCGTTCTCGACAAGACCCCGCAATAGTGAGCGGCCGCGTCAACAGCAGGAGATTCATGACATGTGGAAAGTCACGGCCGTCGTCGCGTTCGCGGGCGCCGTGCTCTGCGGCTGCATCGGGCCGAACCCGTACCGAAGCGTTGACCTGAAGCACGACCTGGATCAAGCGGCGCTGGCGCGGTACGAAAGCGAATGGAAGGCGTTGCAGGCAACCGGGCACGCCGAGCCGATGGTCCGGATCGAGCACAGCAACTGGTGGCCGCTGGGACTGATCGCCTATCACCGGGACTGTTCCGTCACGCGCATGGATACGCCCAAAGGCCCGGTCTACCATGTCATGAGCGGGCATGGGTTCGGCCCCTTGAGCGTTCTCTACGCCGTTTCAACCGACGCCACGTACACCGCCGCGGGCGAGCGCGTGAACTGGATGCGGATGCAGACCGCGCTGACCGGCTGCCTGGTCATGGGCCACGAGACCGACGCGAAGCTCTCCGACGGCCGCGAGGAGTGGTCCTCTTCCTGGATGCTGATCCACCACGTCTTCAACATCCACGCCATGGACGGCCACACGTACTACTCGCTCTTCACCATGCCCAACGCGATCGGGGTTGATCCATGAGCGGCGTCGGCCGGCTGCGGCTGCTGACGCCGGCGCGAACGCTCGGGCCGTTTATCGCGGGCCGGAACTGCGGCTCGGCGGGAAGATCAGCCGTCGGTCACTTGTTGAACTGGAAGTGCTTCCTGCGGAACAACTTGACGCAGGCGTTCACGGCTTCCGCGTCATAGCGGGTGCCCTTTCCGCCGGCGATTTCCTGCAACGCCTTGCCGATGCCGAGCGCGGCTCGATAGGGGCGATGGGAGCACATGGCCTCGACGACGTCGGCGACCGCCAGGACGCGGGCTTCGAGGATGATTCTATCGCCTTTCAGGTGATTCGGATAGCCGGAGCCGTCCAGCCGTTCGTGGTGTTGGAGCGTCGCCTCGGCGACCGGCCAGATGAAGTCAATCTTCTTGAGGACATCCGCTCCGAACTGCGGGTGCGTCTTGATGATGCCGAACTCGTGATCGCTGATCTTGCTCGGCTTGGCGAGGATTTCGGCGGGCACGGCGATCTTGCCGATGTCGTGGACATAGCAGGCGATGCGCAGGCCCTCGATCCGGTCCTCGGGCATTCCCATTTCGGCGAACATGGCGCAGGCGAGTTGCGCGACTTGCCGCTGGTGGCCGGCCGTGTACGGATCGCGCAGCTCCAGCGTCGAGGCGATCGCCTGGATGCTGCCGTCCATCATCTGTTCCAGTTTCCGGGCGCCGTCCTTGAGCCGCTGCTCCGTCTCAACGCGATCGGTGACGTCGAATATGAAGTGGACGTAGCCGGTGATCCGCCCGTCTTCGCGCATCGCGTCCACCACGGTTTCCAGCCAACGGTCTCCCATCCGCCAGACGAGCCGCTCTTTGAGGCCGCTCTTCCGCATGCGGACCGCCGGGCAGTTGTCTATGCGCCGGCACGTCGTGTGAGCGACTTCCCAGCAGGGACGCCCGATGACCTCAGCCGAACGCTTCCCCAGAAGCTTCAGAAGCGCCGCGTTGCACAGCAGGATGCGGCCTTCCTTGTTGCAGAGAAAAATGCCTTCGCTGAGGGCTTCGAACGTCGCATGCCAGAACTGGATGAATTCCTGCAACGCTTTTTGCGGATGATGCCCCGGTCCGCGCGCCTGCTTCCTCACCATGGTCTCCTTGCAACCCACGAGAGCTTCTCCCTAAGACACCTGCACACAAGCCGCCAAGCCGCGCGCAGCGAAACCGGTCAGCTCGCCGCGGGAATCAGCTCCTTGATGCGCTCGCGGATTTTGATCGAGTTGGGGCATTTGCTCTCGCAAGCGCCGCAGAACGTGCAGTGATCGGGCCGCGCCTCTTCCGGGAGCGCCTTGAGCGCATCTCGCGCCCAATCATGGAGTTGGAACGCCTTGTCGTGCTGCCAGATCTCCATCAACTGGGCCACGTTGAGCTTCGCCGGACAGCCGGCGCAGTAGTTGCAGAACGTGCAGAAGCGCCCGCCGGCTTTCTCCCGCAGGCGGTCGAGTCCCGCGCACATCTGCTGGAAGTTCTCCTCTTTCGGCTCGAACTTCCCGACGCAGGCGACGTTCTCCTCGAGCATCTGCAGCGTGTTCATGCCGGAGCAGGCGGTGCTGATGTTCGGGTTCGAGAGGACGAATCGCAGCGCGATCGCGGGCGTGGGCAGGTCGAGGCCGATCGCCTCGCGCAAAGCCGGCGACGGACAACTCAGCACGCCTCCGGCCACCGGCGTCATCGCGATGACGCCGACGCCGAGTTCCCCCGCGCGCTGGATCGCCGGCTCGTACGCGCGGTTGATCATGTTGTAGGGCACCGTGAAGCTGTCGAAGAGGCCCGTCTCCGCCATCTTGATCACATTCTCCGGCAGGTCGTGCCCGGTGAACCCGATGTGCTGAACGAGGCCCTCGTCCTGCGCCCGGCGCAGCGCGTCGAGCGCGCCGCCGCGCCTGAGCAGGTACGGGAAATTCTTCCACTGGATCCAGCCGACCTGGTAGAACTTGAAATGCGAAAGTCCGAGGATGTCGAGCTGCAGCTCGATCTCTTTGCGAAACGAGTGCGCGGTGGTGTCCGGGCCGAGGCCGCTCTTGCCGGAGACGATGACGCGGTCGGTCTTGCCCTTGACTCCCGGCGCCGTGCGGTGCTGACAGGTGCCGCCGAGGTAAAAGCGCGTGGTCTCGAAGTAGTTGACGCCCAGCTCGATCGCGCGCGAGAGCAGCTTCTCGTTGAGCGGCGGATCGTCCGCCAGGCGCATGCAGCCGAACGACAGGGCCGAGACCGAAAGGCCGGTTCGCCCCAGCGGCCGGTACTTCATTGTCTCGTCATTGCGGATCAACGGCTCGGAGTTCGCGATTGCGACAGTAGCCATTCGGCGCCTCCTGGAGTGATTCGCGAGCGGAAGAAGGTTCGGATACGATCCCGGCCGGCGATGGGCGCGACCGACAGGCCTTCATTCTACCAGAATGAGCGGACGTGGCAACCCCGAATTCCTAAGTTTGGCAACTAACCTCACTTACAACGTTACAATTGCGCCTATTGCGAGACGCGCGACGGGGTTGTCGTTTCGCTTTCTGAAGTCAGGTAAAAAGCGTATACTTTCAAACGTACGAATACAAAAGCAGGTGGCAGAAAAAAGGAGGGCACGAGGTGGGCAACTTCAAGACGCTTGCGCGCGCGGCGGTATTGCTTTCGGCTTTCCTCGCGGGCGGCTTGGGTTACGCGGCCGCCTCGCCATCTGCGGCCCCGGCCGCGCCGGCCGCTCAGCCGCTGAACTGGCCGCGCACCTTTCAGCAGGGCCCGGACACTCTCACGATGTACCAGCCGCAGATCGAGAAGTGGGACGACACGACCATCACCTTCCGCGCGGCCATCGCGATCGAGCCGGCCGAGGGCGCTGAGCCGGTTTACGGCATGGTGCGGACCATCGCCAAGGCGGACGTGGACAAGGCATCGAACATGGTGACGCTTCACGATTTCCAGATCGTCAAGGTCTCCTTCCCGACCGCGCCCGAGAGGGACATTTCGTACCTGGCGATCCTCAACCAGCAGTTGCCGACCCGCGCGAAGGAGATCTCGCTCGACCGGCTCGAAGCCAGCCTGGCCGTATCGGAAGCGGTCAAGAAGCAGCGCGGGCTGGGCGTCAAGAACGATCCACCGCGCATCTTTTTCAGCACGCATCCGGCGCTGCTCGTGCTGGTGGATGGCGCCCCGGTGCTCCGCCCGTTCGGCGGCGCCGAGCGCGTCATCAACACGCGCGCGCTCATCGTGAAAGCCGGCGGCAACTTCTACCTTTCGGCCCTGAACTTCTGGTACCAGGCGCTCGACATCGCCGGCCCATGGTCTCCGCTGGCCCGACCGTCGGACTTCCTCGCGCAGATGCGGCAGGCCGCCGGCGAGCAGGTGGACCTGATCGCTCCGGCGGCGGACGCCGCGCCGCCCGCGGCCCCGCCGGCGCTCTTCGTCAGCACCGTCCCCGCTGAATTGATCCAGACCGATGGACCGCCGCAGTTCATCCCGATCGCGAACACCGCCCAGCTCCAGCCGGCTGAACTGACCCAGGCCGACGGAACCCCGCAGTTCATCGAGGTCGCGGACACCGCCCTGCTCCAGGCGCAGAACAGCGACGACGCCATCTTCCTGGATAGGCAGACCGGGGAGTATTTCGTCCTCATCTCCGGCCGCTGGTTCAAGTCGGCGTCGCTCGACCGCGGACCGTGGCAATTTATCTCCTCGCGCGAGCTGCCGGCCGACTTCGCCAAGATCCCGCCGGACAACCCGCGCGCGAACGTCCTAGCCTCCGTGGCCGGCACGCCGGAGGCGCACGAGGCGCTCATCGCCGACGCTATCCCGCAGACCGCCGCCGTCACGCCCGGCCCGGCGGACCTGAACGTGCCCTATGACGGCGCCGCCGACGGCGCCCCGCAGTTCGCGCCGGTCCAAGGCGTCCCGAGCCTGCAATACGCCGTGAACGCCTCGCTCCCGGTGATCGAGTCCGCGCCCAATGCGTTCTATTGCGTGCAGAACGGCATCTGGTTCGCCGCCCCGAGCGCCGCCGGACCGTGGATGGTCGCGACGGCGGTGCCGCCCGCGATCTACGACATTCCGCCTTCCTGCCCGCTGCACTACGTCACCTACTGCCGCATCTTCGCCGTCACGCCGGAAGCCGTATACGTCGGCTACACGCCCGGCTATCTCGGCGCCGTGACCTCGGCCGACGGCGTGGTGGTCTTCGGCACCGGTTACTGCTATCCGCCGTGCGTCGGGCTCGTGTGGACCCCGCAGCCGTGCACGTACGGCTTCGACGCGGGCTTCGAGTGCGGGCCGGACACGGGATTCGATTTCGGGTTCGGTGAGGACAACTTCGGCGGCGGATGCCTTGCGCCGTATTGGGGACCTTTCGATTGGGGATGGCGGCATCACTTCAACTACAGCCGCATCGGCGTCAATCACGTGAACCTTTACCATCATTGGGGCGGCAAAGTCGTCTCGATCCGGCAGCACCCGGCGCACGCCGGCGAGGAGGAAAACGCGCGGCTCCATCCGGAGGCGCGGTTCAACCCGTACTCCGCCCGGCCGACGGCCGTCCAGCACGGTCCTGGGGAGCATCAGCCGGCCGCGAACGCCGGCAAACTCGATTGGAGCGCCAACGCCAAGCCGCGTCCGGAGATTTCCACCTCCGCGGCCGCGGCCGCGGATGCGAATCGCCGGGCGCAGGTCGCCAGGGTGAACAACGTCTTCGTCAGCGCGACAGGCGAAATCTACCGCCGCGCCTCGGCGACCGAGCCGGGTGCGCACGCGGAGTCGGGCGAGCCCTCGCGCGAAACACGCGCGCGTGAACCGGGCGCAGCGCAAGGTGAAGCCCCGGCGCTCGGGCGCGAACTGCCCCAACCGGCCCAATGGCAGCAGCACACCGCCTCCGGCTGGCAGCCCGCCGCGCAGAGCCCGTCATTCCGTCAAGCCGCCCCGGAGTTGAACCGCGAAGCCGCCGCGCGTGACATCGGCGAAAGACGCGCCGTCAGCGGTCCGGCCAGGGCCGAGGCGCCGCCGAGCATCCCGCCCGCGCCGAGCCGTCCGTCCGCCCCAACACCCGGCGGCGCGCCACGGCGATAACAGGACCAGCGGCGACCACGACCGGCCGAAAAACGAACGACGGGATGTCGGTAGCAGGAGCTAAAATGGGTGGCTGCTCCTAAAGCCTATTCAATAGCCCTAGATCCCCGCTTTCGCGGGAATGACATGAACATCCGTTTCCCCACTTATCGCATGGACGATCTAACTATTCGGCGTTGCTCTCGCATGAGAAATCGTTTCGCACACCTGTTAGCCGGATTATAGTGCAGAGCGAGTTCGGCCGCTCTTGCCGCCCGGACGTTTCTTCCTATGCCGGAAAGCCTCATGGCTTCAGCAATCCAGCAATTGCTCAAGTTGCCATTGTTTCGGGCAACGTCCTTCGGGGCGGATATGTACTTCCGTCTCTTCTTGAGGACATCCTGGGCCTGTCGGAACTTCCCGAGTTCGTAAAGGGATTCGCCAAGCGCCTCAAGCACCCAGGCTTTTCTCTCGTGAGATTCACGGGAATAGAGGCGCCAGGCTCTGGAGAGCCAGTGCAGGGCCTTCTCATACGCCTTCAGGTCCATGTATGCGATTCCGACGTGATAGTATACGGTCCGCAGTTCGGGATTAGGTCTTAGCGCCTGCATGTATAGCGACAACGCCTGCTTGCTGCGGCCCATTCGATGCAAGCAAATGCCTTCAAGGTTAAGAAGATATCCGTCGCGTTTGTGGCTTTGCCTCTTGAGCGCCTTGATACGGCGCACCGCCTGTGACGTACGCCCTTCACTTAGCAATTGGCAAATATCTTGATAGGTGTCGCACGGCTTGTCATCAAGTGCGATTCTATCTCGCATTGATATCAAGCCTCGGCGGTTGATCCGGAGCGCGGTGCAGCTTGACGCTCCGTGTGTGCAGGCGACGGAGCGGTCTGCGAAGGAGCCCCGCCGGCGGGCGCGGCTTTTTGCTGGACTTCGGGGCGGTGGAACCACCGGTCAAGGGTGCCGTTTGTCCACAGGACATAGCTCGTGACGGCCGCGGCGGCGAGCGCCAGGAGGATGACCCAGAGGGCGATCTTCGTCGTCTTCGACGCGGCGGCGTACGGGTCCTTGAGCATGCGGATGGAGCCCTTCGGCAGGTGAGCGGTCTTCGTGAGCGCCGCGCCGAACGGGATGTTGATCTTGACGCGGCCGTTGACGGCCCAGCCGTTCGCGTCGAGGATCGGCCCGAGGTTGCGCTTGCGCAGTTTGAACGCCGCGAGGATGACCGATACGGTGGAGATCACGACGAGGATGGCAAGGACCGCCAGCGGCATCTGCCACCACGTCAGCTTGAAGAACTCCGCCAGGAGCGTGGCGATGGCGCCGCCGATGGCGCCGACGGCCAGGCCGACCGCGGCCAGAATGCCGACCATTTTCGCAATGTCAAATGGCGGTTTCTGCGGCGGCGGCTGCGCTGCGGCCGGCGTCGCGCCCGGCGCAGCAGGCGTTTGCAGCGTCGCCTGGGCAGCTTGCGTGGCGGCGGCCATTCTCTCCTGCGCGGCCTGGTCGCGCGCCGCAGCGGCCTTCTGCATCTGCTCGCCGATCAGCCGGCCGAGCCGCTTGTAGGGCGACAGGATCCCCTGCCAGATGCTGATCGGCTTCTCGATGATCTTCGTAATCGTCGCGTCCCAGTCCCGGCCCTGACGGTCGTAGAAAATGCCGTTGCGCCCGACCATGAGGTTGTCGGAATCGCCGCCGGTGAAGGCCGCCGCGATCTGGAGTTTCTCGGGGACGTCCTTGCGGGTGCAGTCGCAATAGGCCAGGTAGGTCTCGCTCAGGCCGGCGAGCGCGGCGTGTTTGGCGGGGTCCTCGACCCGCACGCAGAGGTCGCAACTGCGGCCGTCGAGATATAGCGTGCCGACCTGGAAAATGGCCTTGCGCCGCCCGCTGTAGAAGTCGCGGAAGGAGACGAAGTTGCGCAGGAGCACGATCAGGTCGCGGTGGTAACGGACCAGGCGGTCCACGACGACGATCTGGTTCATGGTGGCTTCGAGCGATTTGTCCCTGGCGATGGCGGCGGCGAGAAGGGCGCGGGAATCGCCGGCGAGGATCTCGCGGACGCGCGCGAGGCCGAGCTTCTCGACCGGGGCGCCGGCCCGCGCGGCGAGCCACGCTTCGTAGGGGACGAATTTCTCGTTGATTTTCGCCCAGTCGTCGGGCGTCAGGCGCGGCGCTTGAGGCGCGATCAGCGGGACGACCACCTGGTGATAGAGCTTGGCGAGCGCGAGCGTCCAGGCCGGGTTGACGCCCGCGAGGAGCGGCAGCGGACGGTCCGGCTCGATCCGCGAGAGCGGGAACCCGCTCATCTCGCCGCCCGACGGCGAAAGCTCCCTGGCGGCGATCGCCTGGTACTCCGATTCGGCGCGGTTGAGCGCGGCGGCGGCGCGGCTGTCGAACGCGGCCAGCCGGCAGCGCGCGAAGTAGTCGTCCACCTTCGACCGGACCGACTTGACCGCCTCATACGCGTCCGCGGTCGCGTCGCCCAGCGGCAGGATCGTCGCAGGCTCGTCTTCGGCTTTCGCGCGCCAGTCGGAGAACGCCCGGAGTTCGCCGAAGAACTGGTCGAGCCTGGCCTGCGTGACGCCGGGCACGCCGCTGCGGTCCATCTCGCCGCCGACGCAGGCGATAATGTCGGCGATGACGGCGCGGGCTGCGGCGTCGTCCACCGAATCGGGCGGGATGACGCCGTCGCCGTTGAACTTCGTCTTGGCGAAGATCGCCGCCGTGTCGGTGGTGTCGGCGAGGCTGATCGCCGTGGCGTCGGGCTTGCCGAGGCTGGCGAGCACCTGCTTGGCCGCCGCGAGCAGTTGCGCGCCCTCGGGCGAGGCGGCGCGGATGGAGGACAAGGGCAGCGTCTCGGAGCCCTGGAGGATCTCGACCGGATCCTCGAGGACTTCGACGACCCAGGCGACCGCGGCGATGACCTCCGGCGCGCGGACGTGGCCGTCGTGGTCGGTGTCGAGCAGGTCGAGCGTCTTCGAATCGAACTCCAGGTCGTGCGTCGGGCAGCTTAGCGCCACCCAGAGTTTCTGGTCGAGGTCCTTGAGCGCGGCCAAGTCGGAGTTCTTGTCGAGCGTCACCTGGTCCACGCCGCCGGCGCGGAAGAATTTCCAGCGGTGCGCGGCGCGCGGCGCGGCGGAGTCCGATGCGTTCATGGCTGTCTCCTCGCGGACGGACGAAAGCCCGGTTCCCGCCGGATGAGCGGCTCAGAAGTTGATGCCGACGCCGAGGATGTACGCCGTGTCCGTGCGCTCCTGCCCGGCGGCGGGATTCGAGTCGTAATCAATCAGCACCTTGAAACTGGCGAAGATCGCCTTGTACAGGGCGGCGCGCAGCTCCGCGCTCGTCTCGAGCTTGTAGTTCGAGAACTTCTCCAGGTCGGGGTTGAGGCGGAAATCGTGCAGGAAGGTCAGCGTGTCGGTCAGCGCCCGGTCGAAGTGCCAGCCGATCTGCGCGACGATGGTGTCGTCGTTCCGGTCCGGATGGGTGTAGGACTCATGCATGCCGCCGAAGCTGAGATTGGTGTTGAAGTTCATCTTCTTCGATTCGACCCACTGATAGCCCATGCCCAGCGTGCCGATCGCGCGCCCGTCGAGGTTCGCGATGCGGTTCTTCATGTAATTGACATCCGCGAGCACAAAGAGCTGCTTGGAGACGAAGTAGTCGTACTCGACGTCCACGAACCACTTGTCCGTCGTGGTGCTCTGGATGTTGGTGCTGGGGTCCTCGGATTCCGCGTACAGGTAGTAGGCGTTCACGTTGATGCGGTCGTCCTCGGTGCGCCGCTCCAGGCTGGCGTCGCCGCTGGCGGTGGTCGAACGGGAATTGCCGGTGGTCTTGGTCGCGCCGAAGGTCACGTGCCCGGTCCATTTGACCTTGGGCTTCTCCGGCGGGTTCGCGGCGGCCAGGTCAGCCAGCGCCAGGTCCTGCGGCGCGAGGAGGCCGCCCGCCTGGACCGCGACCATGCCGTCCCCCGCGGCCGCGACTTTCTGATGAACGACGGTGCCGTCTTTGAACACCAGCAGGATCGGCTCATCCGTGGAGAAGGTCATCACTTTGGACATGTCTATGGTGACTTCGGCCATCGCGTCGGTCTTGATGCGGAGCTTGCCGTCGGCGAGCGACTCGATGATCCCCGTCACCCGGTCGCCGTTCTTCAGGACCACCACGTCGGCCGTCGCGACGGAACCGCAGACCGCCAGGATGCCGAGTGCGATGAGCATGGACCGCATCGTTTTCCCTCCAACAGATGCCGCCGGCGAAGTCAGTCCAGGAAAAGACGCCCCGCCGATAATGGCCGGCTGATGAGCCCGCAATCCGGCCTGCGAGTATTCTACGGATTTTCCGGCGGCATGCAAGCCGAATCCGGCCGAGCATTCGGCATTCCGTATTCCGCATGGGCGGTGCTATTCGGGCTCTGCGGCCTTCGGCTTGTCGGTCCTGGGCTTGAGCCATTCCACCTGCCGGGCTTCGTAGTAGCCTTCGCTGACGTACACGAAGTGCGTCACGAAGACTTCATCGCCGAGGAGCATCGCGAGGACCGGCTTGTCGGCGTCGCGGCTGATGGCGCGCACGGGCGCCCCGACGGCGGCCACCAGGGCGACCGGGCCCATGCCCAGGTTGCTCAACTGGCACGCGCTGGAATGGACCAGGCGGATCGTATAGACGGGGTTCCAGAAGCCGCGGACCTTCGCGGCGCCCGGCGCGGCGTTCATCTTGTTCTGGAGCGGGGTCACCACGTCCTGGTCGGCGCTCAGCACCGGCGCCCAGTTCGACAGGTCGCCGAGGTTGAACGGAGGGAGAGCGGCGATCTGCCGGACCGCCTCGGTGTGCAGGACGTCCTTCTGAGGCGCCAGGATGCGCTCGGCAATCGCGGTGGTCGCCGCTTCGAGTTCCTCACGGGTCATGTTGTCCACCTTGCCGATCAACTCGCGGTAAGCCGTCTGGCTGTAGTTCGCCCACAGATCGTCGAAGGTCATCACGGGTTTGGCGTCGTCGGCGGCCAGCGCGAGCCCGCACAGAACGACGCCCGCCGCAAGCGCCCACGCCGGCGGCCGATGGATTTTCATCGCGGTTCCTCCGAAGTTCGGATTTGCCCGGTACGGAGGCGATCCCAATCGCCCCGCTGCGCCCCTGCGCGATCAGCCCTTTGCGACGGCGCTGGATTCGAAGACCAGCCGGACGTGGCCGATCTCGATCTCGTCGCCCGGCCGCAGCGCAACGGAGCTGATCGGCCGCCCGTTGACTTGCGTGCCCAAGTGCCCGCCGAGATCGCGAAGCACGAAACGGCCTTCCTGGAGTTCGATCACGGCGTGCTCGCTGGAGACGCGGTGATCGTCAATGCAGACCTGGCTGTTCGGATCGCGGCCGATGCGGGTCTGCTTTCCGTCAATCTCGAAGAGCGCGCCGCGCGGCAGGCCGGCGGTCGCCACGAGCCGGGCGCGCGGCTGAGCCGCCGCGCCCTCCTGTCGGAGGCCGGCGTCGCGCGCGGCGGCGGAGACCGCGACGCCATGCCGCCGGAAGGCGTACCAGATTTCTTTGCGCAGGTCGCTCTGCACCACCGGCGCGGACTCGTAGTTGTCCACCCACACCTGCAATTCGTAGGCAAGAGCGTTCTCGCGAAAATCCATCAGGTGCGCGGCCGGGGCCGGCCGCGTCAGGACGCCTTCCACGCGCGCGGCCGCTTCCAGCAGGGCATGCGCGGCGAGTCCGGGCGGCGTATCGTCCGCCACGGTGATGCAGATCGTCAGCAGGTGCAGCGAAGACGGCTGGTTGAAGTTCAGGATAGGCGCCTGGACGATGACGCAGTTGGGGATCTCCACCAAGTCGCTCTGCCGGGTGCGCAGGCGCGTCGAGCGCCACCCGATCTCAATCACCTCGCCTTCGGCGTCACCGATCTGGACCCAGTCGCCGACTTCGAACAGCCGTTCGGCGCTGACCAGCACGCCGGACATCAGGTTGCCCAGCAGCGACTGGACGCCCAACCCGATGACGAGGGTGACGATGCCGGAAGTGACAAAGATGGGCGTCAGGCTCAGGTCGGGAAAGGACCACATCAGCAGCAGGAACAGGCCGAGGAATCCCGCGAACAGCAGCACGAAGGTGCGGATCAGCGGCGGCAGGCCCGCGCGCGTGCGCTGGGCCTCCGAGGGAATCGCCGCCTTCGACACCAGGTACAGCAGACTGACGAAGAGCATGAAAACGAACAGGAACCGGGCGAAGTGATACAGGTTCTCGACGCTCGAATGGTTCGCCTGCATCATTCCCAGCCAGACCGCTCCGCTCAACACGACGAGGATCGGCATGAAAATGGCGGGGCTCTTGAAGAGCTTGCGGCTCAGCAGCAGGCGCGTGATCAGGATGCCGGCAAGAAAAATGACCGTGGGCACGATGATCATCAGGACCGGCTCGTAGGGATTGCCGGACTGCACCGGCCCCTCAGCCGCTTTCTCCGCACCCTGAGCCAGGGCCACGCCGCCCTGCAGGGCCAGGGCGAGGACCGCCAAAACGGTCGCCGGCGTCGAAAGCACCGCGGAATCTCTCATGCCGCATCCTTGAAGACGATCACCGGTCCGCGTTCAGGCGCTTGCGCGCGGCCGCTGCACGCGGATCGTCGGGGAAGTCACGGACAAAGCGCGCGTACATCTCCTGCGCGGCGGCCTTGTCCTTGAGCTTGCCATTGTAGAGCTCGGCCGCCTGGAACAGCGGGTCCGCGCCGTTGGCCGGCTCGCGCTCGGAAAGGCGGACGAGAGCGTCCGTCGCCGTCTTCCAGTCATTCAGGTCCGGCTGCTGACAAACCTCCGCGATGAGCTGCAGGGCCGGCGACACCTGCTGGCTCTTGGGATAGTCCGAGATGAGCTTGTTCAGCTTATTCACCAACTGCTGCTGCTCGGGGGCGTAGTAGCTCGAGGAGAATGTCCCGTGCTTCTTCAAGGCCTTCCACTCGAGCTGGCAGTTCTCCATCCGCTCGGCGAGGAGCGCGTCCTCTTCGGCCTGCGCGTCTGCGGCTGCGGCCGCTGCGGCGGTTGCCGCGGCGCTCGGAGGGGTTGGGGCGTGGCGCCTGTGAATGAGAAACGCGGCCGCGATGGCGATCACCAGGACGGCCGCGCCTCCGGCGATCGCGTAGCGCCGCGCCAGGGAACGCCAGTCACGGACCGGCGTCGGACCGGATTTGCTCTGGGGCTTCAAGTGCCGGCCGGTAATCCGGCCGAGATCGGCCTTGATTTCGGCGGCGCTCTGGTAGCGGTCGGCCGGCGATTGCGCCAGGCATTTTTTGACGACCTCGTCGAACCCGATCGGCGCCTGGTGGTTGACAAAACTGGGCAGCTTGAAATGACCGATCGGCAGACTGCCGGTCAGCAGCTCGTAAAGCACGACGCCAAAAGAGAATATGTCGGTGTGGACCGTGACCGTGTGCGAGTTGAGACGCTGTTCCGGCGACATATAATTGATGGTGCCGAGCGCGACGTTTTCCCTCGTGAGCGTGGAGAGTTCCGAGCCGGTCGCCTCGATCGCCGCAATGCCGAAGTCGGAAATCTTCGCGCGCCCGGTCTCGTTGTCCACGAGGATGTTCGAGGGCTTCAGGTCGCGATGGATGACCCCTTTCGCGTGCGCGTACTCGAGCGCATCGCAGATCTGCACAGCGTAGTCGAGCGCCTGGACGACGGAAATCTTCCCTTCCCGGATCAGCCGGTCGAGGCTCACGCCATTCACGAATTCCATGACGATGAAAAGCGTTTCGCCCTCTTTGCCGCGGTCAATGACCTGGACAATGTTGGGGTGATTCAGTTGCGCGGCGATATTCGCCTCGCGGTCGAACCGCGCCAGCAGTTCCTCCGTGCGGGCGAACCGCTCCGGCAGCACCTTGATCGCCACGGTGCGGTTGAGCGACGGCTGCAGCCCTTTGTAGACGATGGCCATGCCGCCCTGGCCGATCTGCTCGAGCATCTCGTAATGCCCCAGCATTCGCGTTGCCGGCCGCTCGGCGTTGGTCTGCTCTTCCACCATCGTTTCCCCTGACGGACGCGCAGGCAGGCCGGCTACTCCCGGCCGACACAACCCGCTTGCGCCCCTCTTACTATTATCCGCCCGCCCGGCGGCGTGTCAAGCTTCTTCCGGAATGCGCGCATGGCCTCAGGGCGCGCGGGGCCGCGCGCGGACGCATCGTTTCCCAGAACAGCGCGAGGAAGCCCGTCACACGGCTCTGTCGCTGCGGGCAATTGACAAGCGGCGGTCTAACGGTCACAATTCGCCACTGATGACTGCCCGGCATGTGGACGGCTTGTCCGTGGTCTGTGCGGCAGGTCGCGTGAAGGGCGGCAGCCGGAAAATTCCTGTCAAGGAGAACTCGCATGCGTTGCGCACTGACGGCCCTCTTGCTGGCGTGCCTGCTGGGAGCGGGAAGCAAGCCGGTTTTCGCCCAGGAAGATGCCAAGGCCAAGGCGCATCTCGCCGCCGCTACGGAATTGTTCCAAGCCATGCAATTGGACAAGACGGTCGCGCAAACGATAGACAGTGTGATAGAGGCGCAAATCAAGGGGAACCCGCAGCTTGCGCCTTACCGTTCGGTGATGCAGGATTTTCTTCGCAAGTACATGGGCTGGGACGGCATCAAGGACGAAATGGCCCAGCTTTACATGGACGAGTTCACCACCGAGGAACTCAGAGATATCACCGCCTTTTACAAGACGCCTACCGGCCAGAAAATGGCCCTGCGCCTTCCCACGCTGACAACCAAGGGGGCCGCCATCGGCCAGCAGCGGGTCCAGGAACACATGGGGGAACTGCAAGAAATGATCGCGAAGAAAAAGGCGGAACTGGGCGACAAATAGCGGTTTTCCCAATTATAAGGAATCACTGACATGTGGGCCCTCGGCGTCTATGCTGGAGAATCCCCGCTCAAGTTGCGACCGGCGCCGAAGGCGGCCAACCCGGTGTTGACGCCTGCGGATGTCACGGATATGAAGGTGGATGCCGTCGCCCACCCCTTCATGGTGATCAAGGACAAGCGGTATTACGTGTACTTCACAGCCAAGGACCTGAAATCCGACAAGGGCGGCATCGCGCTGGCGGAGAGCGGCGACGGCGTGAAGTGGAAATTCCGGCGGACCGTCATCCGCGAGCCGTTCGTTCAGTCGTACCCGTACGTCTTCGAATGGCGCAACGAGTACTACCTGATTCCGGAAGCCCACACGGAGACGTCGCTCCGGATGTACAAGGCGACGGCGTTTCCGGACGAGTGGAAGTGCGTGGGAAGCCTTTTAGAGGGCGACGTGCCTTTCAGAAGCCCGACGCTGGCGCACTACAAGGACCTGTGGTGGCTGTTCACGTCGCTTGCCGGGGACGACACGCTGCGCCTCTTCTACGCTCCCGATTTCAAAGGGCCCTGGAAGTTACACCCGCTCAGCCCCATCGTGAAAAAGGACTTGCGTAGCGCCCGGCCCGCCGGCCGGCCTTTCCTGCTCGACGGAGCTTTTTACCGCTTGGGGCAGGACTGTTACCCGACCTACGGGCGAGCCGTACGCGCGTGCCGGATCACCGACATCAGCGCCACGACGTACGCCGAGGAGGTGCTGGAGACGCCCGTGGTCGAAGCCTCGGGAAGCGGCTGGAACTCCCAGGGGATGCACCACGTTGATGCGCAGCGGACGGCTGCGGGACAGTGGATCGCGGTGGTGGACGCGGTTAGCGCGCAGTGAGCGGGGACTGGTTCTTCATATCCTAGAATCGGCGAACAATCACCTGATTATTGGCTGTTTTTTAGGGGCAACCATGGACTGTGCACAGCTATTTAATGGCGGGTGACTGCTCTAACGATTAAGGTTCCAAATGAGCGTGTAAACAGGGGCAATACGATGAACTGGGGTAATACGCCTTTTCTGTTTAGCGACAAGCCACACACTATTGCCACTAGCGATGACTTCCTGTTAGTGATCCCTCAAGGCATTCTTACGAAACAACAGCTTCTTGCCCACTACGCAAGCGCAGGCTCATTTCCATCGTATTTCGGGCATAACTGGGATGCTCTGGAAGAGTGTTTGGGAGATTTGTCATGGATAAGGCCACAGCGCATCCTCATTGTCCACGAGGATTTACCTTTAGCGAATGATGACCAACAGTGCCGTGTCTATCTGGATATATTGGCGGGGGCGGTCGAACTCTGGAACGGCGACAAGAGTCACGGGATGTTGGTCGTTTTTCCTTCCACTTTTTTAGCCGCAGTCTCCCCGTTAGTCAGCAAAAATCGAAGATAGGATTCATGGACTCGGCTCGGATTTCCGGGGGCACGAACTCTCGCTTGACATCGCCACAGCGTTGAGGACAATACGTCCCCTTTTCTCCGCGATTCGATCCGGCTCATCACGGCCCTCAGCACAGGACCATTACGCCGGCCAGGTTAGACTGGAATGAGTACTTGAGCATCCAGGACTCCAGCCTGGAGTGCCTGATCCAGAGTCAGGTGCATTAGCATCGGCCGTCCGGCCGCTGGCCGGAGGTCCAAACGTGGCTGCGAATTCCGGATCGAAAGCCGGGCCGACGAGCGGTTATTCCGCCGCCGAGACGATTTCGATGGGGATCGCGGGCAGGTTGCCGTAGGAGCGGCCGCGCCTGGTGACGACGGCTGGGCGGCCTTGACCGCCGGGGACCGCTTCGAGCGTATAGGCCTCGACGATCAGGTTGTCGGTGTAGCCGGGTTTTTCGCCGGCGGGGTCGGCGGCGGCTTTCAGGGTGAGCGTCAGGCCACCCTTGACGACGGCGATCTCGCCGACGCTCAGGCCTTTGGGCGGCTCGACGAGATCGAAGCGCGTCTCGGCGATCGCCACGTACGGCGGACAGTTGACCTGGATCTGGGTCTCGCCGCCGGCGGGAATTTTGACGACGCTGGCGGCCTGGGGGAGCACGAAGGTCGGCCCTCCGTTTCCGGCAACCGTGGCCAGGAGTTCCTGCGCGGGGACCAGGTGCCAGTACGCGAACGCCTGCATCTCGTTGTCGGCGGGAACGGCTGCGCGGGTGACGGTTGCGCCGGCGATCTCGGCGCGGCCCACGACGCGCAGCGCGGTGGTCCGCTGCGGCGGTATCCGCGCCGGGGTCAGGGTCATGCGCACGCTGTCGCGCCCGTGCGGGATGACGTTGCCGCTGAGTTTGAAGCCGGCGGGAGCGCCGTCCAATGCGATTTCAATATCGCCGTCGAACCCGTCCTTGCGGATGGCGTAGACCCAGACCGGGGTGGCGCGGCCGGCGAGCAGGTTGATGGCGGAAGGCGATATCCGCAGGGCGAAATCCGGCTGCGGGGCGCTGATGCGCAGGCGATAGACGTGCGCGTCGCTTCCGGCATTCTCCGCGTCGGTCAGCCAGACGTAGTAGGTCCCGTCGGCGGGCAGCTTGGCGCACAGCCAGGAGTCGGCCTGGTGCGTGAGCAGGCCGCACTCCTTGTCCGGGTAATCGTCGTTCCACGCGAGCACTTTCCCGGCCGCGTCCGTGAGGCGCAGGAACGAGTCGAGCGGCGAGCCGAGCCTGCGGGCCTGGACTTCGGCGACGACCTCGTCTCCGCCGCGGCCCTCGAACCGGAAGACATTTGCGTCGCCGGGGCGCTCGATGCGGCCGTTGACGACGATCGGCAGGGTGACCGGCTGCGCGGTCTGAGCGGTGCTGTTCGGCTTGACTGACCGGCACTCGGGCAGCGGGTCCACCGCGTACAGGACGTCGTTTGAGACGGCGTCATTGCCGCGCCACGCGGTCTGCCGGATGCCGGCGCCGCCGGGCTCGGTATCGAGCGTCAACCGGCTCTCCGGCAGGTTCCAGCCGCTGATCGCCGCCGACGCGGGGACTCCGGCTTGCCCGCCGAGCGGGAAGACCTGCGTGATGAACGGCTGCTCGCCGATGGAGACGCGATAGACGAAGTCCTCGCGGCCGCGATAGATCGAGTCGCGGACTTCCAACTGGTATTCCGCGTCCGCCGGGACTGCGTAGAAGAGGACCGGGTCGGGATCGAAAAGGTAATGGTCGGTGCAGGCCAGTTGCCGGCCCTGGGCGTCGTACAGGGCGATGACGGCCTGGAACCAGCCGGGGACCGCGTCGGCCATGTAGGGGATCAGGTGGCGCGCCTGCGCGCGGACGACCAGGCGCTGCCCGCTCCGCGCGCTGAAGCGAACGCGGTCCACTTCGGCGGGCAGGATCTGCCCGTTCACGAGCGCGGGCAGCGCCAGCGGCGTGGCAGGGTTGAGGTCCTTCTGGTCGTACTCGCGGACCGAGCCGACCTGGAAGCACATCGGGTTGGTCAGCCCGACGGGCGCGATGAGCCGGAGTTCGCGGTCGCCGGGCGTCGCGTCGGGATCAATCATCAACTGGATGATCACGCGCTCGGCGATGGAGTTCTTGGTCGTCTGCTTCTTGTTGGGATCGAGGAACTCCCGGGCCACCAACTGAAGGTCGCTTTCGCTGAGATCGTCCAGGCTGTCGAGCAGAGGATCGTTGGGCAGCCGGACGGCTCTGGTATTGGGGACCTCCGGCACGGTGGCGCCGGAACGCTTCAGGCGGATTTCGTCGAGCCTTCGCCGGAGTTCCATCATCTGCGCCCGGTTGAGCGGCCTCAAGCGGCCCATGTAGCGGATGCCGGCGAGGCGCACGCCCTCGCCGGAGACGTAGACGCCGGTGATGTTCTGAAGGTTCTGGCCGCCGACGGTGACGGAGAAAATGTCGCCGGCGCGCCCGCCGGCGGGATAAAGGTAACCGATGTGCGGTTGGGCCCACGCGGTGGAGGCGCAGATCGCCAGCGCCGCGAGCATTGCGGCGCAAAAGACACTAGATGGTTTAAGCAGTTTCATGGTCGCGCTCCACAACGGATTGTTCGAGTGAAAATGCATTCAGTTCATGAGTTCTCTGAGCCGTCCGAGGTCCTTGCCGCTCTTGCCATTCTCCCAGAGCGGCATGACCTGCAGTTTCATCTCCCGCGAGTTCGGCAGCGGGCCGTCCGGATCAATGCCGAGCAGTTCGCAGATGCTGCCGAGCAGGTCGGGCGGATAGACGGGCCGTTCGGCCACGCGCTCGCCTTTCGCGTCGGACTCGCCGACGACGCGGCCGCCCTTGAATCCGCCGCCGGCGACGAGGACGGAGAAACAACTCCCCCAGTGATTCCGGCCGCCGTTCCAGGGCGGATCCCAGTCCAGCTTGGGCTTGCGCCCGAACTCGCCGGAGCACCAGACGATGGTGCTGTCGAGCAGGCCGCGGTCGGAGAGATCCTGCAACAGCGCCGCCAGGCCCTTGTCGAGGTCGGGCAGCCTCACCCGGAGTTTTTCGAAGATGCGATCGTGGTCGTCCCAGCCGCCGTAGTTGATGGTGATGTAGGGCACGCCGCGCTCGACGAGGCGGCGGGCCATCAGGCAGGATTGGCCGAACTGCGTGCGGCCGTAGCGGTCGCGGAGTTCGGGCTTTTCCTGCGACAGGTCGAACAGCTTGCGGGCGTCGCCGAGGGTGGCTTCGGCATTCTCCTCGGTGCGGTCGAGCAGCGCGAAGGCCGGATTATCGGGCATCGCCTTGCCGAGCGAATCGAGTGTGTGCATCAGGTCGCGGCGGTTGCGCTGGCGCTGGTCGGAGATGCCGAGGGTGAAAATTCCCTCGACCGCGAAAACCGGCTGGGTCGGATTGCCGCCGGTGACGAACGGCTTGTATCGCTGGCCCAGGAAGCCCGTCTCGTTGAAGCGGCCGAGCGAGGCGGTCAGGACGACGTACGGCGGAATCACGCTCTTGTACCCGCGGTCATATCCTTTGAAGTACGAGACGAGCACGCCGAGGGACGGATAGACCACGTCGTCGCTCGGCACGTGGCCGGTCTGCATCACGTAGGCGGCGGTCTCGTGGCCGTCGTCGCCGTGCGTCATGCTGCGGATGAGGGAATACTTGTCGGCCTGCTGGGCCAGCAGCGGCAGGAGTTGGGAGATTTTGATCGCCGGCGCGTTGGTTTGAATCGGGCTGACCAGCGGGCCGCTGTAGTCCACGCCGGCGTCGGGCTTGGGATCGAAGGTGTCCAGGTGCGACGGGCCGCCCGACAGCCAGATTTGAATGACGGCCTTGGCGTGCGCCTTCGGCGCGGGGACCGTCGCCGGACCGGCCGCCTGCTGCGCCCAGGCGGTGCAACAGACGAAGAGCGCCAGCGCGGCTGCGGCCACGGTGAGCCTGTGTTGCGCGTTCATGCTTGCTCCCTTGGGTTAGTCGAACGACCGATTTGTGATTTCTGATATCTGATTACTGATTTCTGATTGAAGGAGTATGCGCGTTTCACACGCCAATCAGAAATCAGTAATCAGAAATCACAAATCAGAAATCGCCGTTCCTAATGCCTGTACAAGAACTCCTTTGAGTTGATCAGCGCCCAGGCCAGGTCGTCGGCGCCCTGCTTCGGGCCCACGCCGCCGTTCTTGAAATAGTTCTCCGCCGCCGCAGTCTCCGGCGTCGTCGGGTAACGCGACAGGAGCAGCAGATAGGTCGAGCGGACGATCTCGGTGCGGTTGCCCTTGGCGGCCTGGAGCAGCTTTCGCAGCAGCGGGCTGTTTTCGATCTTCCGCTGGACGTCCGTCGAATTGAGCAGGTGCAACCGCTGGGCGTCGGTGGGATCATTGTTGCGCTCCGACTCCAACCCGGTGTCGCGAACGGGCCGGCCGAACATCTCGAGGAACGGGCTGGTGATGCTGCCGTCCGCCAGCGAGATGGTCCGCTGGCTGGGCGGAATATTGGTGTACGGCTCCGGGATGATGCTCTGGTATTCTTCGCCGGCGCCGCCGATCCAGCAGAGCGCGTCAATCAGCACCTCCGCATCGAGCCGGCGCACGGGGTAGAAGGCGAACTGCGCGAGCGCCTGGGGATCGCTCGTGCGCGCGATGGAGGACTGCTGGTAGGTCCGGGAATTGAGGATCAGCCGAAAGAGGTGCCGCAGGTCGTAATGCGCCGCCACCAGCTCGGACTGGAGGTAAGCGAGCAACTCAGGATTGGCCGGCGGGTTGTCCGGCCGGATGTCGTCGGGCTCATGAATAATGCCGCGGCCGAGCAGCCAGGACCAGGCGCGGTTCGCGATGTTGCGCGTGAACCAGGGGTTGTCCGGCGTGATCAGCCAATCGGCGAAGACCGCGCGCGGGTCCTTCTCCGGCGGAATGCTCACCGGGACGCCGTCGGGGAAAACGGCCTTCAGCGGGTCGGTCGAGTTGAAGTTGCAGTAAACGATCTCCTCTTTCCACTCGCCGGTCCACTTATAGGCGACGCGCTTGAAGAAGGCCGCCATGCCGGCGCGCTGCGCCTCCGGCCACTTGTCCACGCGCACGCCCATAAAAGTCAGGCCCACCGCGGCGGCGATGGCGCCGGGATCGCGGCCCTGGACCGCGCGGTAGAAATTGACCGGCGGCACGCGGAAGTTGCTGCCGCTCGAGGTCAGCAACTGGCGGACGAACTGGTCGTAGGGCATGCCGTCGCGGACCGCGTCGTGGACCCAGCGATGGTAAGCCTGCACGGCGTTGGGCCACAGGTTGATCGGGAATTCCGCCTTGACGCGCAGCAGGTCGCACCATTTCAGCGCCCAATAGTCGGCGAACTCCTCGCGCTGGAGGAGCGCGTCAATCAGCCGCGCGCGCTTGTCGGCGGCGGCGTCGGCGACGAACGCCTGCACGTCGTCCGGCTCCGGCAGCGTGCCGATGACATCCAGGTACACTCGCCGGATGAAGACCGTGTCGGAGCAGAGATTCGCCGGCTCGATGCCGCGCCGGCGCCAGGCGGCCAGCATGTACGTGTCAATCGGGTTCTGGGCGTTGAAGTCGGTGCTGCATTCGAATGTGGGGTCGCAGGGACGGTCGAAATGAACTTGCTCAAGCGGCGCGCTGAGGTTCCCACGCGGCAGGCTCGCGGAAGCGTGCGGCCCGTTGCAGGCCGCCAGGAGAAGGAGAAACGCGAAGGATGAAAAATGAAGGATGAAGGATGAAGACGGAGTATGGCGTCTTTTCATTGTTGCGTCTTCATCCTTCATCCTTCTGCCTTCATCCTTCATTTTTCTCCTCCCTGCGCTTTCATAGCACTGGATGACCTTCGCTGCAAATGAATACGACAGCAATCGCCGTTCCGTAGCCCGCGCGGCCATCGGGTTTTAAGTCATAACAAGCCGCCGAACCTAAACTTACAACTATTCGATGTTGCGGAAAGAGCGGTTGTCATGTTGCGTTCCCCGGCACTTGCCGAAGTATATCATATGGTGTTTCCCCACACGAGTAAATTGCGGATTGTGCCGGTCAGAATACACATGCCGGTGCGGACCACATTTTTCCCGCCGTCGGGCCGCCTGCACTAGCCGAACAACGGCCGAGTGCGTATAGTATAATGCGGTGTCGGCGGAATTGGGTTTTGCACTCTTTGGGCTCGGCACGAGAAATCGTGAAACTGGACAACGCGCGCGTCCTGGTGGACGCTTACAGCATTGAATTGGCCCACGGCACGGGCTTGAAGACGTATTCGCTCAGCGTTGTGGAGGCGTTGAGGCGGCTCGGCGCGCGGCCGAGCCTGCTGGCCAGTTGCGGCGTGAGCGATGAGCCGGCACTGCAGGAGGCGCTGCTGCTGGATGCGCCCCCCGGGAAGCTGCGGCTCCTGGGGCGCATCGGCGATCTCGTGCGCTCCCTCCGGCCGTTCCAGACGGCGCGGCCGGTCGGCAAACCCGGCTGGGCGCTGCTTCAGCCGGCGCAGACGGTGTACCGCGAGGTGGAGGCGATCTATGGGCTCCGGCGCTGCTTCCGGACTGCGTACGCGCGCTTCAAGCTCACCGGGCGGCCGCTGCAGATCCGGGTGCCCCACTTCACGAGAATGAAGCCGCGCGACTCGGCCCTCTGGCATGCAACCTGTCCTCTGCCGATCGTCGTGCGCGGGGCGCTGAGCATCACCACCATGCACGATTTGATCCCGCTTCGGCTGCCCTGGGCGACGCTCGACGATAAACGCCTCACCTACCATCTCCTGCGCACGACGCTGGAGCGCTCCAGCGTGACGGTGGCTGACTCGGAGTGCACGAAGAAGGACATCGTGGATGTCTTCCGCGTGAGACCCGAAAGCGTCGAGGTGGTTTACCCGGCGCTGCCGCCGCCGGAGCCGGAGTCGCCCGAGGAGTTCCAGCGAGCGCGGCTGGCCGGGCTGGGATTGACGCCGGGCGGCTACATGCTCTGCGTCGGGAATATCGAACCGCGCAAGAACATCGCGCGGCTGCTCGAAGCGGTGTCGCGCTTGGACGCGGACATTCCGCTGGTGCTGGCCGGGCCCAAGGCCTGGCTGTGGAAGGACAGCCTCCGTCTGATGCCGGAGTTGGAACGGCGGCGGAAAGCTCTGCACATCGGCTACCTGCCGCGCGGGGACCTGCACCTCCTGTACCGGCAGGCGCGCTTCCTTGTCTTTCCATCGTTGTACGAAGGGTTCGGGCTTCCGGCGCTCGAGGCGATGACGCTGGGGTGCCCGGTCATCGCCGCGAACGCTTCCTCGCTGCCGGAAGTCTGCGGCCCCGCGGCGCTCTATGTGAACCCGCAGTCGGTCGAGGACATCGCCGAGAAAATGCGCGGGCTGCTGAAGGACGACGGATTGCGTCTGCGGATGAAGCAAGCCGGATTGGAGCGCGCCGACTTCTTCAGTCCTGAGCGGTTCCGCGAGCGGCTGGCCCGCGCCTACGGAAAGGTGCTGTGATGATGGAGAAGCGCGCGGTCGTCACGATCAACGTCGGCGGCGTTCTCTGCCCGAACGCACGGCGCAGCTTCGAGGCCGCCGCCGAGCGCTGGAAGGCGGACTACGTGGAGCTGAACGGCCCCTGCACGCCGGAGGTGCCCGGGCCGAGTTTTCTCAAGCTGGAGCTGTTCCGCCTTTGCGCGGCGGACCGGGCGTTCTACATTGACGGCGGCGACGCCCTGATCCGGAGCGATGCGCCGACGCCTTTCGACCTTTGCCCGCCGACGCATTTGGGCGCCGTCCGGAATGGTCCGGACAGGGTGCCCTTCGTCGAGGATATCCGCGACCAGCAGGAAATCGAATGGGCGCTGTTCAACCATTGCCTGGGCACGCGGTACGCCTGCGCCTCATATTTCAACGCCGGAATGCTGGTGCTGACGCGGGCGACACACGCCGGGATGCTCGATCGCGCGCGGCGGCTGGTCGGGCAGCTCAGCGAACCGCGCCGGCTGGTCCGGTGGCAGGACCAGACGTTCCTGAACTACGCGGCCGTGGATCTCGGCGTTCCGATCCTGCTGATGGACGAAACCTGGAACTACACGCAGCCGGAGGACATCGGGCACTGGAACGGCATGGAGCGGTTCGTTTACCACCTGGCCGGCTCACCCGACCGGCTGACTATCCTGCCGACGCTCGATTGGCAGGCGCAGCGGCGCGCTGCGTGGCGGGCGCGGGCGCGTCGGCTCGCCCGCAATGTTTACCGCCGGATACGCCGGGCCGGTGCAAATCCACTGCCCGCGGTTGCGCCGGCCGAACGTCAGCCGCTGCATCGCCTCGCGCTGAAACTCGCCCAGGAGGCGATCTGCCGACAGGCCGATCAGCCCGTCACTCGCCTCGATCAGTTGCGCGTTCTGCCCGTCCGGTCCGGACCGATCACGCAGGCGCAATTCATGACGCCCGAGTTCCTGTTCTGGTGCAACCGGCTGAAGGAGGCGCCGCGGTGGCACCGCAAAGTCTGGGAATATGTGATGATCTGCCAGGCGCTGTGGGAGCGCGACATGCTGCGCGCCGGCCGGCGCGGATGCGGCTTCGGCGCCGGGCAGGAGTACCTGCCGGCCGTGTTCGCCTCGCTCGGCTGCGAAGTGCTGGCCACCGACGCGCCTGCGGCCTCGCCGGAGGCGCCGGGCGCCCCGCACATTCTTCCGCCAGCGGAGTTCCGCGCGCGCGTCGGCTTTCGAGCCGTGGACATGACGAAGCTGCCGGAGGATCTCGGCACGTTTGATTTCCTCTGGTCGAGCTGCGCCCTGGCGCACTTCGGCGATCTGCGTCAAGGCATTGAATTCGTTGAAAAGGCCTGCCGGCATCTCCGGCCCGGCGGCGTGGCCGTGTACACCACGGAGTTCAACGTCTCGTCGAATGAGAAAACCGTTGATCGCGGTCCGGTGGTGCTTTTCCGCCGCCGCGACGTGGAGGAGATACAGCGGCGTGTGCGCGACGCGGGCTGCCGCGTGGCGGAGCCGGACTTCGACACCGGCAGCGGCCCGCTGGACCTCTATGCCGATCGTCCGCCGTACGGCACGCCGCACCTGAAGCTGGCGTTCAGGGAATACGTCACCACGTCGTTTCTGATGATCGTCGAGAAGCCGGCGGCGGGTTCAGGACGACCGCCCTGTGCCAGTTGATGGTTACGCTCAATGAGGGCGCGCCGGCGGAATCACGGACTGGGCAGACGGGGTTCATGATGGCTGATGCAGCGAAGAGAACTGCGCTTGGTGGAACATCTCCAGACAGGAAGTTCATCTGCTTGATCTTGGCGGCCCTTCTTATCGGGGCTGGCCTTCGGTTTGCGCGTTTCGGTCACAATCCTTCCCTGGAAATTGACGAGTTGTGGGTCGCGGCCGCCGTGACCGCAAAGCAGCCCAAAGCGGTCCCCACGCCGGCCGGATTCCTCTGGCTGACGCGATTGACTGTTAAGGCGTTTGGGTTGGGCGACCACGTGTTACGCCTCGTCCCGTTGATCTCCGGCTTGGCGGCGCTTGCCTTGTTCCTGCCGTTATCCCGACGGTGCTGTACGCCCTTGGGCGCCTTTCTGGCGATGTTGCTCCTGGCCATCTCGCATTGGCCTGTCTACTACTCGGTTTATCTGAAGCAGTATTCATCCGATGTAGCCGTAAGTTGCCTGCTCTGGATGATCATGCTCGGAACCGGAGGATATACGTGGCCCAAGTTGAGGTACTTCCTGGCTGCTTCGGCAGGAATGATTGCGGTATGGTTTTCGCACCCGGCAGTGTTCGTCCTTGCGGGAGCGGGAGCGCTTCTCATTGGACGTTCGATCTTCCGCGGAGAACGGAAACAGGCAATGGCCTGGGCTGTTATCGGTTGCCTTTGGCTGGCGAGCTGGGGCCTTTGCTACCACATCACAGCCCGCTCTGTGAGCGGCGAAAGCTACTTGCTCTCGTTCTGGAGCAGCGCCTTCCCGCCGCTCTCCGGTGTTACGCGTGAAAACTTCCATTGGTATCTGCACAAGCCGATCGAGTTGATGCAACACCCCGCCGGCTTCGTCTTTCTGCCCGGATTGGCTCTGTTTGCCTTTCTCGCGGGCATGGTCAGCATGCGGCGCTCGGGGCGGACATGGGAGGCTGCGGTTCTTCTTGCGCCCCTCGCCTGCGCATTTCTGGCGGCGGCGATTCATAAGTATCCCTTCGAAGGGCGACTGCTTCTGTTTGCATGCCCGGCGGTCTTTATCATGATCGCCGAAGGCAGCGTTCTGATCTGGCAAACTATGAGGAGCCAGGCAACCGCTGTGGTTGGGGCCGCTTTCGTTCTGCTGCTGCTGGGCTACCCCGCTCTGGATGCTTTGAGAGAGGCGGATATTCCCGTACAGGAGGATATGAGGAGCCTGGTTCAGCGCGTGCATACAGCCAGGAAGACAACCGATGCCATTTACGTCTATTACGGCGCCTTGCCGGCTTGGGAATATTACAACGGCGGCATTCTGAATGAATGGCTGTCGCCGCCGGAGCAAAATGCAGCTCAGGACTATGTGAGAGGCGGACGCCACAGAGAATCGTTTGTCAAGTATCTGCAGGAAATAGAGCAATTCCGCGGGAAGGATCGCGTCTGGTTCATATTCTCGCATGTATGGCCATTGACCGGCAATGATGAGAAACAGCTTATCACGGAATACCTGGACTCGGTGGGGAGAAAGATACAGTCTCTCGAAGAGAAAGGCGCCTCGGCCTATCTCTACGACCTCTCCTCCGGCACTCCCGGGAATCCTGTTAAAGAGTAGCGCGGAAATGGGACTGAAGAGGTGCTCGTGGTCGCTCGGCTAAGATCGTATCTGCCGCTGGTCCTCTGCTTGGCGCTTTGCGGGATCGTATTCGCAACGCTGGATGACTACGGGATCACGTGGGACGAGCCGGAAGACAGTCAGGCGGCTCGGCAGCACGTCTCGTGGTTCAGCAAGCCCACCTGGTCACGCATTGACCCCTGCTGGCGCACGAACGAAGGCCACCCGCCGCTGGGGACGCTGGCGGGCGGGTTCATCCAGAGATTTTTGAGCGACCGCCTCGGGATTATGCAGCCCTACAAGGCGTTTCGCCTTCAGGTCCTTCTCTACGGGTTCGCGCTGAACTTCGTGCTGTTCGCCTGGGTGAGCAAGTACTGGGGCTGGGCGACCGGGCTGGTCGCGGTCCTGGCGTTCTTCCTTCTCCCAAGGGCGTTCTTTCACGCCCATCTTGGCGTGCTGGACTTCCCCATTACAGCGATGTGGGTCGTGACGGCTTACGCGTTCTGGAGGGGGCTGGAGAATTCTCGATGGATGCTCGCCGCATCGGCTTTGGTGGGGCTCTCGCTGCTCACCAAGGTCAATGCGATATTCCTTTGGGCGTTTTTGCTCGCATGGTTCGTGGTCTGGTTCCGATCCGACCTATGGCGGCTGCTACGGCAGCGTTTCCGCGGGTGCCTCAGGGACCGCCCGCACGCCGTGCGCGACCTCGTTTTTCTGCTGGTAATTCCGCCGGCGGTGTTTGTGGCCGGGTGGCCGTGGCTCTGGCCGCATCCCGCCGGCCGGACCGGGGATTATTTCGTGTGGATCTTGACGCATCACCAGATTCCGGTCTATTACCTGGGCCAAACCTGGCTTCGCGCGCCCTGGCATTACGCGTTCGTCCTGACGGCCGTCACGGTGCCGCTGATCGTGTTGTTGCCCTTCTTCGCAGGACTCTTGCGGCTGCATCGCACGACTCATCGCGCTGCAGCGGTTTTCCTGCTCCTGAACGCGCTGGTTCCGATCCTGGCCGTCGCTTTCGCCTCCGCTTGGGCCTATGACGGCGTGAGGCTTTTCCTGCCTGCGTTCCCATTCCTTTGCGCAGTCGCAGCCCTCGGCGTGCGCGAACTGTATCTGCTCGCCGCCCGGATCAAATGGGGGACAGCTTTCATCCTCCTGTATGGGGTCCTTTTCGCCGTGTCGGTCTATTGTTCCATCGTGAGATATCATCCGTACGAGTCGTCGTATTTCAACGAACTCGTCGGTGGAGTGAACGGCGCCGCCGCCAGGGGATTTGAGACCGAATACTGGGGCAGTCCGTATCAGGCGATTCTCCCCTGGCTGAACTCTCATCCCCACAGCGCGCTGTGGGTTCCCATACAGAAGCACACGCTCCCGGAATACCAATCCATCGGCAGGCTGGCGCCGACCATCCGGTTTGTGGATGGCTCAGAGGCGGATTACCTGGTGCTCCTGATCCGCCAGGGCGAGTTGAGCCGTTACCCGCACTGTTGGGAATTCTACACTCAAAGGAAGCCGGTGTACTCCGTCAAGGTGTTCGACACACTGCTCGTGGGCATCTACGACTGGAAAACGGCTCGCGAGCCGACGCCGTGACGGTGACGCCCGCTGCGAACACGAGGCAGCGCGTTGAACGGATGATTCTGTCTTGGCGTCCTGCTTGGCGTCCAAGGGTCAAAATGGGCAACGTCGAGCAAGGCGCGAACGAGAGGGGCGGGTGTCACGAAACTCTAATCTCGGCCTTGGCAAAGGCAGAACAGTCCAGTAGAATGGCGGGCGTTCGCGCGGGTGCTTGAGGAGGGGTCAAATGGGAGCGCCGGCGGGAGTCTCGATCCGTATGAACTACGACGTGGAAGCTGACTTCAGTCCGGCCACCACGTGCAATTTCCGTTGCGCGTATTGCGGCATTCCTGACAGCCTCCGCGGCGCCGGCACGCGCGTCTACGGCACGGCGGAGCAATGGGGCGATGCGTTCGACTCGACGGGCAAGGTGTGGCTGCTTCACATCACGGGCGGCGAGCCGTTCACCTATCCGGGCCTTGTGCCGCTGTGCGAACGGCTGGCGCGCTGCCATTACCTCTCCATCAATACGAATCTCTCCTGCCGCTCGGCGGAGGATTTCGCCGAGCGGATTGATCCCGGGCGCGTTCACTTCATCAACGCCTCCGTCCATTATGAGGAGCGACAGGCGGTCGGCGCCCTCGGCGCGTTCATCGCGCGTGCGCAAATGCTGGAGGCGGCGCGGTTCAACACGCTCCTGTCGCTCGTGATGACCCCGCGTATGGTGGACAACTTTTCCGACATCTCGGCGCGCTTTGAACGCGACGGCCTGTTTCTGGTTCCAAAGATGATGCGCGGCGCCTTCGAAGGCCAACGTTATCCGGGCGCCTACACTCCGGAACACAGGGCGCTCCTGCGGGACTATCTCGCGGCGGCGCGGTCGAATTACGCGCAGACCCTCGCGGCGATGGGCGAGCCGCCGAGCCAGGACATGTTCTCGGACGGCCGGTTCCTCGAGGGGCTTGACTGCTACCACGGCAGGCTCTGCGGGTCGGGCTACAATTTCGTGGCGGTCACGCCGGAGGGGAACGTTTTCCGTTGCGGCACCGGACAGCCGCTGGGCAACCTGCTCCGCAAGGACGTCAAACTGAGGGACCGCCCCAGTCCGTGCGATTCGTCGTACTGCCACTACTTCTGCGAGAAGTACACCTCGGCACGGTTCGCGAAAGAGTCGAGCGCCCGCGTCCGGCCGGCGCCGCGCGCGCGAGCGATCCGGCGCTTGATTTCACGGTGGGTCGCGCGGTGCGGCGGATCGTCCGCTCAGTGACAGGCTCCGGGCGAGCATGGGATAGCACATGCCGGCAAATCCAGGGGTAAATCGAGCGGAGAGTCCAGGGCCGGTCTTCTCGGAGCCGCGAATGGCTTTTCCCAAGGACAAATGCCGCTATGAAGGATGGCTGACGCCCGTCGGCCATGCGGTGTATGGCGTCAAGCGGCTCTGCCGCCATTTGCGCATCACGCGGGCCGCGACCGCATTGCTCGGGCCGCAGTACCGGGCATGCCGGGATATTATCGAAATTGACATCACGTATGAATGCAATCTGAAGTGCCTCAACTGCAACCGCAGTTGCCGGCAGGCGCCGAGTTCCGAGCGCATGGAGCTCAGCCAGATTGAACGCTTCGTGGAGGAGTCGCGCCGGCGCGGGAAAGTCTGGCGCACGATCAAAGTGATGGGAGGCGAACCGACTCTGCATCCGGAGTTGGCGGCCATTCTCCGAATTCTCCTGGAGGGTTGTGCGCGCCCGCATGGAACGTCGGTCGTGCTCGTAAGCAATGGTTTCGGAACGCAGGCCCGGGAAGTCATCCGGTCACTGCCCCGGGAAATCATCGTGGACCCAGACTCACTGAAGGAATCGCCGGTTCAGCCGCAGTTCGGCGCTTTCAATATGGCGCCGGCCGATTCACCCTGGTTCCGGTTCACCTCTTATCGCAACGCTTGCAAGCGTCCGAGCGTCGTCGGCATCGGACTGACGCCGTTCGGGTATTACGGCTGCCCGATGGCCGGCGGCATTGACCGCGTGGCAGGGTGCGACATCGGACGGAAACATCTGCCGGAAGACGCGGACGAGATGGAAGATCACTTCGAGCGGTTCTGCCCGCTGTGCGGTCGCTTCATGGAAGGACATTTCGTCCCCTGGAACCTCAAGCGTCCGCTTTGCGAAGAGCGGATCAGTCCGGCGTGGCGGAAGCTCTATGCGGCTTATCGAGAGCGTCCTCCGCGCCTCACGCAGTACGTTTGAAGATGCTATGCCGATGGAAAGACGCGCGGTCGCCATGGTCAACGTCGGCGGGCGTCCTCTGCGCGAGCGCGCCGCGCAGCTTGAAGGCCGCCGCAGCGCGCTCACGTCGGGCCTTCGCCGAGCAGGCGAAGGATCACGCGTTTTATGCTACACTGGGGCCTGCGGTGCGGCCGGCCGCGCGATGCGTGACAGGCTGCGCGCGCGGATGGCATGCTAGCCGGCGTTCGCGGAGTTCGTCATCACTTGATTTCTGATGATCGTCGAGAAACCGCCGGCGGGAAGCGCGGCGCCGGCAAAGGGCGGATCATGAACGGCGCGAATTCGCTGATTGCCATTGACGCGCGATACGTCAACGGACGTATGAGCGGCATGGCGCGCCACACGCTGAACCTGCTGCACGGGCTGCAGAGCGCGCAAACGGCGTCGCCGCTGATTTTGTTGACGTCCGATCCTGCGGTTTTGCCGGCCGAAGTGCGGTCGAACTCCGCTTTCCGGCTGCTCCGCGTCTCGGGCCGCCCGGGACCCCGGGATCAGTGGGGCCTGGCGCGGCGGTTGGAGTCCGAAGGCGTGGGGCTCTTCTGCTCGCTCGACGCCTGGACGCCGATGACCGGCGCATTCCGGCGGGTGATTACCATTTACGACCTCATTCCGCTGCTCTGCAGGCACCACCTGCGCCGGAGCTGGAAAGCCCGCCTGGCGGTCCTGTGGAAAGCCTGGCTGCGCATGCAGTGCCGGCGCGCCGACGCGGTTATCACGGTCAGCCGCAGCTCCGCCGAGGACATTATCGAGCACCTCGGCGTGCCGGCGGAGAAAGTCCACGTGATCTATGGCGGCGTCCACGTGGGAAACGACCGCACCGACCGCTCGCCGGTCGAAGCCGCGGGCGGCCCGTACGTCCTCTACGTCGGGCGATGCGATCCGTACAAGAACCTCTGCCGGCTCGTGGAGGCGTTCGCCCGCGTGCGGCAAACGCGTCCGGCCCTGCGGCTGATCGTCGCCGGGCCGCGCGATCCGCGCTATCCGGAGGCCGAAGACGCGGCCCGGCGTTTCGGCCTGGACGGCGCCGCGCGGTTCACCGGGCAGATCGGCGATGACGAACTGCGCGCGCTGTATCGCGGCGCGTCGCTCCTGGTGATGCCCAGCCTGTTCGAGGGGTTCGGCTACCCGCCGCTGGAGGCGATGGGCTTGGGCGTGCCGGTCGTCGCGTCGAATGTCGCCGCGCTGCCGGAGGTCTGCGGCGACGCCGCGCTGCTGGTGGACCCGCTGGATTCGCCGGCGCTCGCGGCGGCGATGGAGCGGGTCCTGTCGGACGCGCCGCTGGCGGAGACGCTGCGCCGCCGCGGCCTGAGCCAGGCCGCCCGGTTCACCACCAGCGCCCAGGCCGCTCAGACGCTGGCGCTCTGCGAACGGCTGCTGAAGTAGCCGCCCACAGCCCGCCTTCATTCCTCCTCCTTCATCCTTTTCCATTCTCGCGGTTGCTTGACAGCGCTCCGGTTGCTGCTAGAATGACGGCCATGTCGGTTCGGCCGATTCCGCGATTTCAACCACGAAAGGCGATCCAGCGATGCCGGCGCGAAAAGAAAAAGGCGGCGTAAACGGGTTTCATCACGTCGCGATCCGGGTGAAGGATTTTGACGAAACAGTGCGCTTCTACAAGGAGGGCCTGGGCCTGAAGGAACGGCTCGCCTGGGGCGAGGGCGACGGGCGCGCCATTCTGCTCGACGCGGGCAACGACAATTGCGTCGAAATCTTCGCCGGCGGAAAATCCGCGCCGGTGGAGGGGAACATCATGCACTTCGCGCTGCGCACCGGCGATTGCGACGCCGCGCTCAAGCGCGCGCAGGCGGCCGGCGCGATGGTGACCCGCGAGCCGAGGACCGTGGAACTCGCCACCCGAACCGGCCCGGCCTCCATACGCGTCGCCTTCGTCCGCAGCCCCGGCGGCGAGTCCGTCGAGTTCTTTCAGGACATGAGCCGATAGGAGGGATGAATACTCGTTATCCGCCGCCGCTTGACATGGAGCGCGCGGATGGGTTATAAGGAAATCGTTCAGTATCTCGGAACACGGTGAAAATCCGTGGCGGTCCCGCCGCTGTGATCGGGGACGCGCCTGACAGGCCGATGGCCAGCCACTGTCCCGCTTAAGCGGGACGGGAAGGCGTCAGGGGCGGATGATCCGAAAGTCAGAAGACCTGCTGAACGAGCCGGACATTCTGGAACCTGATGGTAAAGGGTTTCAACGAGCGGTGGAAAGACCGTTCGTTGGAACTCTTTTTTGTTTCCCAAGGCTCCTTTATAGAAAGGGTGAAGCATGAAGGGAGCGAAGAAGGCCGTCATCGCCGTGCGGAAGAGCTGCAAGGCTCGCGGAACGGGCCTGTCGCATTACATCCTGATGTCCAAGAGGAGCAAGTGATGCGACGTCCCGCCGCCAAGGACGTCGGCGGTCGAAGCCGGAAAGATGAAACGGCCCCTTCGCGGGGCCGTTTCATCAACACCGGCAACGGGCCGACGCTCCAGCCGATTGATATCGGCCACTCGGACTACATGGCCCTGATTGATCCGGATACCGCCTTCTGGTCGCTGGTGCAGAAGGACAACGTCGGCCAGGTCCTTTCGGGCGGAAAGCTGCTCGGCGCCTACCGTCGCAAGGCGGATGCGTTCGCCGCCGAGATGCAGAAGCTCCGGTTCGGCCTCAAGCCTTCCGCCGTGTACTTCAACCCCACCGAGCGGTGCAACCTGGACTGCCGCTACTGCTATATCCCGAGCGAGATGCGCCGGCATGGCGAGCACATGAGCCGCGAGCGCCTGATGGAGGCCATGGCGCGGCTGGACAGCTACTTCGAGGCCACGCTGCCGAAGGCGATGCGGCCGCAGATCGTCTTCCACGGCGCGGAACCGCTGCTCAACCGCGAGGCCGTGTTCGCCGCGATCGAAGCCTATCGCGAGCGCTTCCTCTTCGGCATTCAGACGAACGCCACCACGCTCGACGAGGAGGCCGTGTCGTTCCTGACGGACCGCGGCGTCAGCCTGGGACTTTCGCTCGACGCCGCGAACCCGGCCGTCGCCCAGCGCACGCGCCACACCTGGGACGGGAAAGGGGTCTTCGATACCGTCGTGAAGGCCATGCGGCGGCTGCGCGGCTACGAGAACTGGAGCGTGATCTGCACGGTCACCAAAGAGAACCTGCGGCACCTGGACGACCTGGTGGATTTCTTCCATGCCGAGGAGGTCCCCACCTGCCTGCTGAATATCGTCCGCTGCACGCTGCCGCCCTCGCGAGCGATCAAACCCGGCGACGCCGAAGCGGCCCGGTATTTCCTCGGGGCGCTGGAGCGCAGCCACGACCTCTATCGCAAGACCGGCCGGAAACTGGTCGTGGCCAATTTCGCGAACATTCTGCTGGCCATCGTGGCGCCGGCGGCGCGCCGGTTGATGTGCGACATCTCGCCGTGCGGCGGCGGGCGATGCTTCTTTGCGCTGGCGCCGAACGGCGACCTTTTCCCGTGCAGCGAGTTCATCGGCATCCCGCGATTCAAAGGGGGCAACCTGTTCCAGGACGACCTGGGCGACGTCCTCAAGAGCGAAGCCTTCCGCCAGGTCACGGAACGCAAGATCGAGGCGATTGATCCGTGCGGACGCTGCGCCATCCGCCACTTCTGTGGATCGCCCTGCCCGGCCGAAGCCCACGAGATGAACGGCGGCATGGACCGGACCGGCGCTTTCTGCGAGTTCTACGAGGAACAGGTCCGCTACGCCTTCCGCCTCATCGCCGACGACCGCTACGGCGATTTCCTGTGGGACGGCTGGGACCAAGGGATGAAGGACACGTTCATCGCGGCGTCGTGACCTTAGCGAAGGCGCTGTCCAGCAACCCGGCCGCGAGTTCGATGCACTGCTCGCAACTGAACGCATTGGCCTTGCGAATCTCGCGGCAGCGCTCCGACGAGGCTCTTGCGGCAAACTCGTTGCGCAGGCGATCGCGCGTCGCGTCGTCTCCGGCCAGTTCGCAGGCGGCGTGAAGCGCTCCGCAACGGCCTTCCAGTGCACGGCCCCCTCCGAACCGCCGGGCCGCCTGGACCGTTTCCTCCGGAATGTCGCGCTCCTGCTGAAACGCGCGCAAAACGCTCTGGGCGCAGTTCAGCCCTTCCGTCCTGTAAGCGGCTATCGCTCGTTGCACCGGCATCGGCTGAGCCTCCTGTCTCTTGAACTTCGCCGCGATGATCACGGCTTCGCGAATTCCTCGACCGCCTTGGCCACGAACGTCGAGTAGGTCAGCGCCAGGCCGCCGCCCATCAGGATAGCGACGCCGCAAACCTCGGCGATTTCCTCCTTCGTCGCGCCGGCCTCGAGGCACTTCTTGACGTGGATGACGATACAGTAGTCGCACCGGGCCTGGATCGCGATGCCCAAGGCGATCATCTCCTTGTGCTTGAGGCTCAGCGCGCCGTCTTTGAGCACGTCCGGCATAAGCTTCCTCGTAAAGTCCTCGACGACTTGCGGGAGCGCCTTGGCCAGCTTGGGCATGTTGGACTGAAATTCGTCGAGCACGTCTTTGGGTGACTTTGCCATGAGCGTATCTCCTGTCTGAAGAAGGAACCTCGGACCCGCATCCCATAGTGATAGAGCCGGGCGGCGTCGAAAGGTTACAAAAAAGCAGGTGCGCGGAGAGGCGGGGAATCAGCGCCTGGGTTTTCCGGGCCGCTTCGAGCGGCCCTTTTCCCGAAGCGCCGCGTGAAGCCGCGCCTGGAATGGGGCGGGAAGCTCGAACACGCTCTTCTCGCGGTACAGGGTGATCGTCTTTCGGACGTTGTCCACCACGATCGTGCAGGGATTGCATGTTGCAAGGTGATTCTCAAACTCCTTGCAGATGCCCGGATCAATGTCGCCATCCACGTAATCGTTCAACATGCGCAACAGGTCGGCGCATTTCATGACTTTAGCCTTCCGCGTCATGACTTTACCCTCCTACGGCGCCGGTAACTTCGCAACAAGGCCTGGGCTGAGGTTGAGCGGCGCCCCTCGTGCGGATGTGCAGGAAGAATGCCGCCGCCCTCGCGGCCGAAGACGCGCGTCAGTTTCTCGCGCAGCGCCAGCCGGGCGCGCAACAGGCGCACCTTCACGTTCCCTTCGCTGATCGCCAGGAGCCGCGCCGCTTCACGCACCGACAGGCCCTCCATGTCTCGGAGCACGAATACCAGCCGCTGCTTTTCAGGCAGCGCGCGCATGGCCTGAGCCAGGGTTTCCTGAAGGCGCTTTCGATCCATGACTTCGCTCGGGTCGCGCCATTCGGCGATGAAGGCCGGGTGCGGCACGCTGCCTTCCTCGGCCTCCGCCGCATGCTTCAGGGACACGGCGCGCGCCTTCTTGCGCGTCCGGATGACTTTCAGCGCGGCATGGAGGGCGATCTTCCGCACCCAGGTGCCGAAAGCCGCCTCCTCGCGGAAGCGCCCCAGGTTCTCGAAGGCGCTGAGGAAGCTCGTCTGGACCACGTCTTCCGCGTCCTGGCGCTGCCTCAGCATGTTCATCGCCAGCGAATACACGCCGCGCTCGTGCCGGCTGACCAGTTCCTCGAAGGCCGCAAAGTCGCCGGTTTTCGCGCGGCGGACCAGGGCGCTGTCGGCATCGCTCAAGGCGCGCGGAATGATGGAAACACTGGTGTCCATAGCGCTTCATTATTTCGCGGTTGTGACGATGTAGAAACTGTCGTCGCTGCCGACGAATTCCGTTGCCTTGGTGCCGGAAGTCGTCCTGCCGAGGGTCCCCTGCCGGCCGGTGAATTTACCGTCCGGGGAATAGCGCGCCCACTTGACCGTGGCCGTGCCGGCGGTGGACATCGGGCCGACCTGCCAGACGAACAGCACCTCGCCTTTGCGGTTCGCGATCGCCGAGGGATAAAGCTCCCCCGCTTCATTGTCCGGCGTTGCGACGTGCAGCTCGAACTCCGTCACTCCGGCATTCGAGACGGCCCAATACACCTTCTCTCGGGTCATGAAGGCGCAAATCTGCCGGCCATCCGGGGCGACCGTCAACTCGGGGCCGCACATGGGACAAGTCTTGAGTTCCCAGTTATCCTGATTGACGCGGACGGCCGTGAACTTGTTGCTGGTCACGGGGCCTTTGAGGACATAGAAGTCGCGGATGTTATGCTCCGCCGACCGGAAGGTCAAGTAAGCGTTGCCGTCGGCGCCGACGCGCGCGCGCATCTGGCACATCGCGCAGGCCAGCGTGCCGAGGTTGGAGACCTTGATGCGTTCGGCGGTCTTGAACGTGTCGCCGTTGTCGTCGGAGCGGGCCATGTAAAGCCAGGTCGCGGCCGGGACCTCGTTCTGCAGCGGGTTCATGACGTGCCAGAAGACCAGCACGCGGCTGGCGCCGTCGGCGGCCATCGTCAGGCCGTCAGGGGCGTCCATCGAGGAGACGAGCTTGCGCTTCTCGAACGTTTTCCCGCCGTCCAGGCTGCGGGCGTAGTAGGCAAACGTTTGAACACCCGGGGACCAGATGTTCGACCAGACGACGTGGATGACACCGTCGCCGCCGACGGACAGCTTCGGTCCGCGTTCGCCCATCGTGAACCCCACCGTCCCCTCGGAGTTCACCTGGACCGGCTGCGAGAACGTCGCGCCGTTGTCCGTGGAACGAATATACCAGGCGTTGCGGTTCAGGGCGTACACCATGTGCAGCACGCCCTTGGGATCCACAGCCACGTCGGGCACGAAACAGCCCGCCGGCGCCTGCACGGTCCTGACGACCGGCTGCGTCAGCGCCGCCGCCTCGCCGAATGCGACTGGAGACGGCCAACACGCCGGCAGGATAAGCGCAGCGCCAAGCGCAAGACGAAGGATGCGGGTACTTGAAAGCATGGCGATTTTTCCAACTTGGAGGCTTGCTTCACGGTCCCAGCAACCTATTATAGCTCCTCATCCGGTCCATTGGCGAATGCTCAATAGCTGCTAGTCTTCCGGTAGAGCCACTCTCCCAGCGGTATCAGCAGCGCCGCCGTGAGCATACCCGCAAATACGTCCACCAGGTAGTGGTATCTGCAGTAAACGGTCGCCGCGCACAGGAGAATCACCACGACCAGGTGGACCCATCGGATCTTCGGGACGAAGCGCCATGAGAAGTAAAGCGTGCAGAGGGCGAGCGCCACGTGGCTGCTGGGGAACGCTCCGCCGGGCGCTTCGGCGCGGTAGATCAACGTCTCCAACTTGAACATCGGGCCGGCCTGGACGGCGGCCGGAAACGCGAGCGGGAAGAATGAAAACTGCGCATGGTCGAAACCCGGCACCGCCGTGTAGAAGACCCGTGACCCGACTACGGGCAGGAAAATGAAGGCCAGGTAACAGCCGTAGAAGACGAACGACACCACCGCAACGTAGCGCCAGAACCGCCGCTTTTCCTGGAAATACAGGATGAGGCCTATTCCTGCGACCATGACGTAGAAGGAGAAATAGGCCGCGTAGAAGATTTCGCTGATCGGCAGCCAGGGCAGTTTCTCCATGAAGAGGATGCTGGGCTGGCAGCCGAACAGCTTCTCCTCCCAGCGGATGAAGGAAGCGTCCAGGTAGCCACCGGTGAACATCCGGTTCAGCTCGCCGGTCTCCCGATACAGGCCGGGATAAAGCAGGATGGGATAGAAGTGCCGCAGGAAGCCGATGACGCGGTTTCCCGGCCGCCGCGCGCTTGCCCGGATCAGCGCCTGGATGGCGAGAAAGTAAACGACGTGCCCGGCCAGGAGACAGTTCCGCAACTCCGCCGGGCCGCGATAGAAGAAGAGGATCAGCAGGCCGACGATCATCAGGTACGCTTGCGTCGCGTAATCAACGAACGTGTGATCCTTCAGACAAAAGAACCCGGTCGTCCTTGAGCCGGACGCCCCCTGCGCGGCGAGGTCAGAGCCATCCGTTCTGTTCATACCAGGTGATCGTCCTTGCGATGCCTTCGCTGAGGCGGGTGCCGGCCGTGAATTGGAGGTCGCGCCGGATCAGCTCCGTGGAGCAGACCCAGCCGGGCGCCTTCATCTCCCTGAGCTTCTGGCGGCTGAGGATGTTCGGCTTGCCCGTGGCGCGCGCCAGGAGTTCGCGGCTGACAGCGACCGGATAGAGCAGCGCGAACGGGATGAAAAGCGGCACGGTGCGGACGTTCATTACGGCGGCGATTTCCCGCAGGAAATCGCGCGTGGAGCAGGGCTCCGGCGACGCGACGTGGTACGTCTTCCGATACGCCTGCGGATTCCCCAGGCAGCGGAGCGCGGCCGCGGCGACGTCGCCGACGTAGACCAGGCTCAGTTGCATCCGCCCGCCGCCGATGAGCGGCATAAGGTGTCTGCGCACGGCCTTGAAGACGGGCAGGAAGTCGGCGTCGCGCGGGCCGTACACCGCCGACGGCCGCAGGATGGTGAAAGGCGCCTCGCAGGTTTCCCTGACCAGTTCCTCAGCGCGCAGCTTGCTGCGGCCGTATTCCGAGACCGGCCGGGGCGTATCCGTTTCCAGCGCAGGCGCGTCGGCGCCGGCGGGATGGTTGGCCGCGAGGCTGGAAATATGGACCAGGTGCTTGACCGTCGCTTTCTCCGCATTGACGGCGCGGACCACGTTGCGCGTGCCTTCCAGGTTCACCGCGTCGTACTCGGCGGCGCGGACGGCTTTCGTCTTCCCGGCACAGTGGATGACGCAGTCGGCGCCGCGGACCGCCTCCTGCACCGGCCCGGGATCGGTCACCGATCCGTACCGGACTTCGACGCCGGGCAGACGGTCCTCGATGAAGCGCGTGCGGCTCGTCTTTCTCAACAGCACGCGCACCGGGTGCCCGGCGGCGCAGAGCTGGTCGAGGATGTGGCTGCCGACGAAACCGTTCGCTCCGGTCAGCAGAACTTTCATGGCGGCGTCTCATTCATTTTTTTGCCACGGATTTCACGGATTTTCACGGATTAACGAAAGCGAGGAAAAGAGCTGTCCCAGCCTTGCCTTAATTCGCCGGTAATCCGTGTCAATCCGTGAAATCCGTGGCGAAACCGCTTTTGTCGTTTTTACAGGCCGCGGTCATAGAGCCGGTATCGCTTGTAAATCCTGAACCCGAGATTCCGCAGCGCGTTGTTCATCGCGGCGTTGTTCTCCAGGATCCAGGACATCTCGCCCCGGTAAATGTCTTTGGCGTTGCCGCGTTTCCAGGTCTCGTAATAGAAGCAACTGTCAATGCCCATGTGGCGGAACTTCTTGATGACGCCGGTGGTCAGGATGCGGATCATGTCAATCTTCCGGCGATACCAAAGCAGTTTCGGGATGCCGAAAGGCAGCAGCCGCCCGTTGAGGTGGATCAGCACCTGGTTGAAATCCGGGAGCGCCAGCGAGAACCCCGCCACTTCGCCGCCGACCTCCGCGATCAGGCAGAGGTCGGGATCCACGACGGGCTTGAGCTGGGCGGCGAGGTGATCGAATTCTTTCAGCGTCATGGCCACCGCGCCCCAGTTCTGCTCCCAGGCCTGCGTATAGACCCTGTGAATGTTGTGGAGTTCCTCGTCGAACCGCCGCATGTCAATCGAGCGCACCTTGAACCCGAATCGCCGCCGGCACAGTTCGATGCCGCGCGTGATTTTCGCGGGTATTTCCAGCTCGCGGGCGTCGCCGTACCAGGCATAGAGGTCCATCGCCTTCTGAAAGCCGCGCGCCTCCACCAGCGGAATGTAGTAGCGGGGATTATAGGGCATCATGATCGCCGGCGGCGATTCGAAGCCCTCGACGAGCAGGCCGACGTCGTCATTCACGGACATGTTCTCGGGCCCGCGCATGACGGTCATGCCGCGCGACTTCAGGAAAACGGCGGCCGCGTCGAACAGGGCCGCCGCGGCCTCGGGATCGTCCCGGCACTCGAACAGCCCGAAGAAGCCGGCCGGCTCGCCGTGCTGTTCATTGTGGCTGCGGTTGACGATGGCGGCGATCCTTCCGCGCAGGGCGCCGGCGTCGTCGCCGGCCAGGAAGAGCTTCACCTCGGCGTGTTCGAAGAAGGGATTTTTGCGCGGGTCGAGAAATTCGCGCCGTTCGAAAATCAGCGGCGGAACCCAGTGGGGGTCCTGCCGGTAGATTTCCCAGGGGAATCGAATGAACCGCTCTCGGTCTTTGGGGGTGACGACTTCGCGGACACGCATGGCGGCTATCCGAGAAGATTCAGCATTTTACCGACTTTCTGGAACTTCTCGAGCGCCTGGTCAATCTGGGCGAACGTGTGGGTGGCCATCAGGCTGACGCGCAGCAGCGCTTCGCCGGGTTCGACCGCCGGCGCGATGATGGGGTTCACGAACACGCCCTCTTCCTGGAGCAGCCGGCAGGCCTTGAAGCAGACGAGGTTATCGCCGATATGGACCGGCAGGATCGGCGTGACCGAGTTCCCCAGCGAGTAGCCGATGCGGCGGAGCCCGTCGGCCATGCGGCGCGTGTTATCGTGGACGGCGCGGATCCGCTCGGGTTCCGACTGGATGATCTCCAGCGCGGCCATCACCGCCGCAACGTTCGAAGGCGGCATGCTCGCGCTGAAGATCAGCGCGCGGGACTGGTGCTTCAGGTACTTGATGAAGGAGGCGTCGCCGGCGACGAAGCCGCCGAGCGAGGCGAGCGACTTGCTGAAGGTGCCCATGATCAGGTCCACCTGGTCGGTCAGCCCGAAGTGCGACGCCGTCCCGCTTCCCTGATCTCCCAGCACGCCGATGCCGTGCGCGTCGTCCACCATGATGAGGGCGTCGTGCCGGGTGGCGAGGTTCACGATCTCGGGCAGGTCGGCGATGTCGCCGTCCATGCTGAATACGCCGTCCACGACGATCAGCTTGCCGGCCTCGGGAGGACAAGTCTCCAGGACGCGCGCCAGGCTGGTCATGTCGTTGTGCTTGAACCGCACCATCTCGCCGAAGCTGAGCCGCGCCCCGTCCACGATGCTGGCGTGGTCGAGCTTGTCGAGAATGACGTAGTCGCCGCGGCCGGTCAGGCAGGAGATGACGCCCTGGTTGACCTGGAAGCCGGTGGAAAACAGGAGCGCCGCTTCCTTCTTCACGAACTGGGCCAGCTTCTCCTCGCAGGCCAGGTGGATGTCCAGCGTCCCGTTCAGAAATCGCGAGCCGGCGCATCCGGTTCCATATTTGCGGATCGCCGCGATGGCGGCCTCTTTGACCTTCGGGTGATCGGTGAGCCCCATGTAGCTGTTCGAGCCGAACATCAGAACGGTCTTGCCGTCGAGAATGACCTCCGTCCCCTGCGCGGACGAGATCGGCCTGAAGTACGGAAAAATTCCCAGGGCCATGGCGTCGTCGCCGCCCTTGTAGGCCAGGACCCTCTGACGGATCTTGTTGCCCGTGCTGCTGGTCTTCGTGTATAATTTCGGCATTGGCCCTACCTCGTGAGTGAGTTGGACAGGCCGAGATGATACCAAATGTCATGCGACTTTCCAATATTTTATTAATGTTTTCCTTGCGGAAGGCTCCGATGCGAAGAGCGACATGGCGTTTCGCCGTCCTCGGCCTGCTCGCCGCGGCGGTCTGCGCCGGCGGCGTAAGCTATGCCGGCGCTGCGCTTTTACCGGCGGCGGCCCGGGCGGAGACGCTGCCGCTGTTCACCATCGAGCGGAGCAAGAACGCCAACGTCGTGCATTACGACGCCCGGCTCGACGCCGGCGGCAAACTGTATCCCAAGGAGCCGGTGATCGCCTACTGGATCATGCTCGCCGAGGACGGCCGCCGCGAGGATCTCAACTGGATCGAGAAGAACAAAGCGTACGGCTTCGACATCAAGCCGGACGCGGCGGGCAATAGCTATTGTCTGACCGTGGTGTCCGCTCCCGACCGGCCGATCACCGTGAAGAAGGCGGGCGAGGCCGTCCGCGCCGAACTGGTCATTGACGGCCGGCCGGCGGTCCTCGAAAAAATGTACATCAATTCCACCGACGGGCTGACGGGGCCCAAGGTGAACTACATCGAGTTGCATGGAAAAGACATCAAGACCGGAGAGAAGCGCCTGGAAAAGATCGTGCCGAAGTAGCCGTCGCGCGCAGCCGACTGGCGCAGCCGCCCCGGAGGTTCCTGCCCTGCCGTCCCCGGAATCTCGCGGTGTTTTGAGGAGGTCTCCAGACCGATGATCGAAGCGAAGGCGCTGAGCAAGTCCTTCGGCCCCATTCTCGCCGTTGACCGCGTGTCGTTCAAGGTCAACAAGGGCGAGGTGCTCGGGTTCCTGGGGCCGAACGGCGCAGGGAAGTCCACGACCATGCGCATGCTGAGCTGTTTCCTGCCGCCCGACGGCGGGACGGCGACGGTGCTCGGGCACGACATCGTCAAAGAGTCCGTGGAAGTCCGGCGGCGCACCGGCTACCTGGCCGAGAACGTGCCGGCGTATGACGAGATGACCGCGGAAAGCTTCCTGAGGTTCATCTGCGACGCTCGGGACATCCGCGGCAGGGAGCGCGCCGCGGCCATTGACCGCGTCGCCGAGACCTGCGCGCTGACCGGGGTGATGCACCAGCCGATCGGCACGCTGTCGAAGGGCTACCGCCGGCGCGTGGGGCTGGCGCAGGCGCTGGTGCACGATCCGGCCATCCTGATCCTGGACGAGCCGACCGACGGACTCGACCCGAACCAGAAGCACGAGGTGCGCCAGCTCATCCGGCGCATGGCGCGGGAGAAGTGCATGATCATCAGCACGCACGTCCTGGAGGAAGTGGACGCGATCTGCACGCGGATCATCATTATCGCGCGGGGCCGCATCCTGGAGGATACGACGCCGGATGCGCTCCGGCAGCGCGAGGGCGGCACGCTGGACGAGATTTTCCGCAAGCTGACCACGCGGGACGTAAACCGCGCGGCGGGCTCGCTCAACCTCCGCGCGGCGGGAGGCAGGCCATGAAAGGGTTCGTCAGTATTTTCAAGCGCGAGCTGCGCGGCTATTTCTCCACGCCGCTGGCGTACGTGTTCCTGGTCATCTTCCTCCTCTTCGCGAGCTTCATGACGTTCCAGCACGGTTTCTACGAGATGCGCATCGCGTCGCTGCGGCTCTTCTTCATGAACATGCCGCTGCTGTTCATCTTCCTGGCGCCGGCGATGGCCATGCGGCTGTGGGCCGAGGAGCGGCGCACGAACTCGATCGAGCTGCTCATGACCCTGCCGCTGACGGTCACGCAGGCCGTGCTGGGGAAATTTTTCGCCGCCTGGACCGTGATCGCGCTGGCGCTGGTCCTGACCTGCCCGATGGTGATCACCGTCTGCTACCTGGGACAGCCGGATCCCGGGCCGATCATCGGCGGGTACTTCGGGACGATGCTGCTGGCCGGCGCGTACCTGGCGATCGGCAGCTTTTTCTCGTCGCTGACGCGCAACCAGGTGATCGCCTTCGTGCTGTCGGTCGTCGCGTGCGCGCTGTTCCTGTACGCGAGCAGCCCGGCGGCGATGGACTTCCTGAGCGGCTTCATCCCGCTCAAGGGCGTCGAGGTGATCGAAAGCCTGAGCATCCAACTGCGGTTTGAGTCGCTCATGCGCGGCGTGCTGGACCTGCGCGACGTGGCGTTCTTCGTGATCCTCGGCGCGGCCTGGCTCTGCGCGAATGTTCTGACCCTCAAAGAAAGGATGGCTGCCGGATGAGCAAGACGATTCGAACCGCCCTGGCCGTCATCTGCGTCCTGGTCATCGCGCTTTGCCTGATCCTGGTCCTCCAGAAGACCGTCCGCGGCGTGCGGGTGGATTTGACGCAGGAGAAGATTTACACCTTGTCGCCCGGGACGCGCCATATCCTCGGCCAGCTCAACCAGCCGCTGACGCTGAAGCTGTATTACAGCCGCACGGCGGCGATGAAAGGCCCCGACGCGATCCGGTTCTTCAACAGCTACTACCTGTACGTGCGCGACCTGCTGGAGGAATACGTTAAGCTCTCCGGCGGCAAACTCAAGCTGGAGGTCCTGGACCCGCGCCAGTATTCCGACGCGGAGGAAGAGGCTCTGCAGGCGGGCGTCAAGCGCTTCGCGCTTTCGGAGGACGACGTCTTCTTCTTCGGGCTGGTGGCGCAGACGGCGTTCGGGAAGGTCAAGGTGATCCCCTTCTTCGAGCCGGAGCGGCAGGACTTCGTGGAGTACGACATCTCGAAGCTCATCTCCACCGCCGTCCTGCGCGACAAGAAAAAGGTGGGCGTGCTTTCCTCGCTGGAGCTGGCCGGGCCGGAGATGTCGCCGTACCTGATGCAGATGATGCGCATGCAGGGGCGCGAGATGCCGAAACCGTGGACGATCATCACGGAACTGCGCGAGACGTACGACATCGAGACCGTCCCGGCGGACGCGGACGCCATTCCGGCGGGCCTGGACTTCCTGATGGTCGTTCACCCGAAGGACCTGCCGAAGAAAACTCTCTTCGCCATTGACCAGTTCGTCATGAAGGGCGGGCGGCTGATGGTGTTCGTTGACCCCTTCTGCGTGGCGGACCAGCCGCGGACGCAGGAACCCTCCGAGATGTCGGAGCCGAAGAGGTCGTCGGACCTGAACGCGCTGCTGCGCGGCTGGGGCGTGGAGATGGCGCCCGGCGAGATCGCGGTGGACCGCCTGCTCGCGATCAAGGCTTCGCTCGGGCCGAACGAGCCTCCCTCGCCGCTGCTGCCGTACATGCTGCTCCAGGACGACTGCTTCAACCGGAAGGAAGTCATCACGGCGCCGCTGCACGACGTGCGGGTGCTGTTCGCCGGCGTGCTCAAGGAGGTGGAGACGGCCGGCGTCAAGGTGACGCCGCTCCTGACCACCACCTCCACCGGCAACGCGTGGAAACCCGCCGGGCCATGGGAATTGACCTCGCCGAACCCGGAGGCCATCCGCCGCGCGGTTACGGACGGCACGAAGCCCCTCATGCTGGCGTGCCGCATCACCGGAAAGTTCCGGACCAACTTCCCGAACGGGCTCCCGGTCGAAGAGAAGAAGGAGCCTGCGCCGCCGAACGGCAAGCCCACCGAGGAGCCCAAGCCGAAGACGGTCGAGGCGGTCAAGGAAGCGCCCGGCGAGGGCGTGATCCTGGTCTTCGCGGACGTGGACATGATCTCGGACATGGTGGCGTACCGCGAGGCGTTCTTCGGCGCCGAGCAACAGGGCGACAATGCGCCGCTGGTCTCCAACGCGCTGGATTTCCTCGCCGGGTCGTCCGACTTGATCGCCATCCGCTCGCGCGGCGGCTTCAACCGGCCGTTCACGGTGGTGGACCGGATTGACCGCGAAGCCGAAGCCGCCACCGGCGACCAGGTCAATGCGCTCAACGAGCGGATCAAAGCGTATCAGGACCAGCTCGCCAAGCTGGGCGCGTCGGCCACGGAGGGCAACGAGAAACTGATCGCCGGCGAAGCGGTCGCTCAACGCAAGAAGGTGGAGGAGGACATCCGCCAGGCCCAAAAGGAGCTGCGCCGCCTGAACGCGGGGAAACGCTCGCGGATCGAAGCGCTCGGCGTGAAGATCGAGACTCACAACCTCGTCTGGGCGCCGGCCGCCGTCCTTCTCATCGCCATCGTCCTGGCCGTCGTCCGCTTCGTTCGCGCGCGACGCTACATCGCTCGGAGGGCATCCTGATGACCGGCAACAAGAGCCTCGCCGTCCTGTTGGCCGTGACGGCCGCAATGGTCGTCGCCGTGCTCGCCCTGTATTCCGGCAACCGCCCCGCGAAGCAGGAATTCCAGCCCGGCTCGCTGCTGATCCAGGGCGTTGCGCCGGAGAAGATCCAGACGATCTCCATCGTTCATGGCAAGGAAACCGTCACGCTGGAGCGCCGCCCGGACAAAGGCTTCGTCCTGGCCGAGCGGAACGACTATCCCGCGTCGGTGAAGCGGATCAACGAGCTGCTGCTCGCCTGCCTGGAAATCCGGTGCCGGTCGAAGGTGACCGACGCGAAGGAGAACTACCGGGAACTGGGCGTCGAGGAAGGCGCCGACGACGCGGTCGCGGTGACGTTCAAGGACAGCTCCGGCGGCACGCTGTTCGGCTTCGTGCGCGGCAAGAACGCCGAGGGCGGCGGCGCGTACGTGCGGCTGCTCGACCAGAGCGCCGTCTACGCCTCCGAGACCAACCCGGCGATTGACCCGACGCCGATGGCTTATCTCGACAAGAAGATCATTGACGTCAAGGCGGACGACATCCGGCGCGTCGAGGTCCAGACCGGAAAGGACCAGTACGCCCTCTCGCGCGACGAGAAGGGCGTCGTGACGCTGGAAAAAATCCCCGAGGGGAAGCGCGCGAAGTCCTCCGTCTGCGACACCGTAGCCACGGCGCTGACCGACCTGGAGTTCAGCGACGTCTCCCCCGCCGACAAGATGCCGCTGGAATGGGACACGACCTACACCTGCCGGCTCGCCAGCAACCTGGTCTACACCGTCCAGCTCGCGAAAAAGGGAGACCAGTATTACGCGAAGTTCTCCGCCTCCGCGCCGAACATTGAGAGCGTCCAGATCACCCCGACCGAGGCCGAGCAGGAACTGAAGAAGAAAGACGCCCTGCTGCAGGCCGTGGAGAAAGCGCGCGACTTCACTCCGCGAAACGCGCCGTGGGTCTATGAACTGCCCGGTTGGACCGCGGAGAAGATGCGCCATCCGCTCAGCGACCTCGTCGAGGACATCCCCACCGACGAGATCGCCGCCAGTCACATCCTGATCAGCTACCAGGGCGCGGAGCGTTCCTCGGCGACGCGGACCAAAGAGGAGGCGCGGAAACTGGCCGATGAGGTCCTGGCCAAAGCCCAGGCCCCCGGCGCGGACTTCGCGGCGCTGGCCAGGGAATACTCCGACGAGCCCGGCGCCAAGGAGCGCGGCGGCGACCTGGGCGCGTTCAAGAAAGGCGCCATGGCCAAGCCCTTCGAGGACGCCGCCTTCCAACTCAAGGTCGGCGAGATCTCCGGCGTGGTCGAGACCCCGTTCGGGTTCCACATCATCAAGCGGACGAAGTGAAAAGTATTCTGCGCATGTCGTACTCGTCCTCGTCGTCGCCCTCGGCCTCGGCCGCTGAGGTGGGCAGCCCGACGACGAGTACGCCGCGACGCTTTCAAATCCGTCCTTCAATATGATAGAATCACCTCCAATTCCATGAACATTGATTTTTCAGAAACGTTTCCGCATCTGCCGCGCGCTCCGATTGTCGAGGCGGTTATTGACCTGCGCGCCAAGCCGTCAGTGCCCTGGGATCAGGAGGCCTTTCAGAAACGCCTGAAGGAGAAGTTGCCGGATTATCCAACCGCGCAGCAGTTGCGACAGTTTCAGGGGCAGCTGACGGCGGAAGCGGGAAAGCTCCCTGAACACCGCGTCGTTGATATCGGTTGGACCGGGCTGCAGTTTTGGTCGAAGGATCAACACAACGTAGCGAAGTTTGAGAAGGATGGTTTCGCGTTCAGCAGACTGGAGCCGTACCAAAATTGGAAAGCGTTTGAGGAAGAGGCGCTTCGGTTGTGGAAGGCCTACGTCGAACTTACCCTTCCCGATGTGATCCAACGAATAGGCGTTCGGTTCATTAACCGGATGTTGTTCCCCAATGACGGTTTCCGGCTGGAAGATTACCTGATTGGCTCGCCGCAGCCTTTGGCATCGTTGGGGTTGGCTCGCGGGTGGTTCTTGCATCAAGACGCGTTGCGGCTGCCGGAGACCAGTTACATGGTAAACCTCATTCGAACCATGCAACCGGCCGAAGGAACGCCAGCGAAGGTCCCCCTCATCCTGGACATCGATGTTTTTATCTACGAGCCGATGGATTTGGACGAAGCGCCGCTCAAGAAACGACTGGTCGAGATGCAGTGGTTGAAAAACAGGGTCTTTTTTGACAGTATTACACCGAAAACGAAAGGGATTTTCACATGATCCCAGAAGTGGTTCTGTCCGCTTCGCTCATGTGTAAACCGAATCCGTCACGTGCTACCAGTCCGGCGGCGGGGTTCGTCGCAAGGCAGTGCGATCAAAGCCGCGAGCATCTGCAGCGGTCCGTTTATTTCGGCGGTGTCTTCGACGAACTGTGCGTCATCTACGAGCAATGCCGAGAGGGGAATTGGGACGGTTACGGTGCCGCAGCCATCAAGGATGAAACCTATCGCATTGCAAGCCGGTTTCTGGAGTCGCTTTCGTTGAGAACGCCCACTCCGTCGGTTGGTGCAGAGGCAGATGGTGAGCTGGCGCTCGAATGGTACGTCGCCCCTCGGCGCACTCTGTCGGTCAGCGTTGGCCCCGATGGCTATCTGCATTACGCCGCATTGTTCAACGATAGCAAAGCCTTCGGCACAGAACCATTCGTCGCTGATGTCCCGCCGGCTATTCTGAACCTGATTCAGCAAGTTTATGCTGCATGAGCGAAACAGCCCTCCAGCCAGTTGCCGCCGACGAGTTGCTGGCCCGCTTCATCAAGTTTGAACGATGGTTCAGGCGAACGGACCGGACCGTAAAGCCAGACGCCTTCATCCCGCCCCCTGATCTTCAACTTTCCGTCATTCGCCACATCAGCCTGTCGGAAGATGAACTGTGGAAAGTCGGTCAAAGAATTGCTGACGAAGCGGCCAAGACGAACCCGCGAGTGATCCTGCATGGCCGAGCAGACCTACATGTTTACGACGTCTCGAAGCAGGCCTTGCATACCGAAGCCGCGCCGGATGCTGATTGCCCAAACCATGCTCACATTACCGGTTGGCCCGCTGAGAAATCGGAGAGGAAAAGTATCGCACAATTGCTTGCAGCCAAAGCGGTTCTCCATCTCCGCTGAGCGGAACTTTTAGTGGGGCAAGCAGATCACTTGCGGATACTCGCCTCATCCGCCCGGCGGCTCGAACAGCGGCAGGCGGCCGGAGCGGCGGGCGAGGGCGGCGAGCGTCAGACGCTTCAGCTCTGCAGGGGCGATGAACCCGAGGTGCGCCATCTTGTGATGGTTCGGACAGAGGATGCTCAGGTTCTCGATCCGGTTGGTGCCGCCGTCGCGCCGCGCGACGATGTGATGGGTCTCGACGAAGACATCGAAGCCGCAGAGCAGGCACTTCTCGCCCAGGTGCCTGCGAGCGCTGTCGCGCGCGGTGTGGAGGTTATTCGAGCCGGCCCGCTCCGGCGCGCCCCCGCCGCCCTTCGGCGCGAAGCGATGGATGAACATGCAGGCTTTCGAGCAGTACCGGGCGGTGGCGGCCCGGTATCGGGCGACGTGGAACGTTTTCCCGCAGCCCTGGCACACGGCGGCGGTCCGGCCGGCGCGGTACGCCTGCGGGTTCTCCCTGACCGCGCGCGAGTGGGCGCGGTTGGCGCAGGCGCGCGAGCAGAAATGGTGCGCGCTGACGCGGCACTGGCTCTGTTTCTTTTCGAATTCGCAGCCGCAGCTTTCGCATTGGACGCGCAGGCGCAGACGGGTCCAGTACTGCCGCGGATTCGCGCGGCGGTGGGCTTCGAAACAGGCCGGCGAGCAGAACTTCGGCTGCCGGGCGCCGTGGCGCGGGCGGTACTCGCGGCCGCAATTGCGGCAAACGGCGCACTTGCCCTCAGCGCGCCGGTGCGCGTAGAAACAGGCGATGGAGCAGTAACGCTTGCCTCTGCCGGTGATGGGTTTTCCGCAATGGTCGCAAGGCTGTAAACCCATGGAAGTACCCGTGCGGCGTTGGCGGCGACGGGAATCATTTTATAGCACGATACGGCAAGAACGGCAATGCCGAGGCCGGCCGGAAACGCCAACTCCAACAGGCCATGCCGCGCAGGCAAATCGCCGATGACAGGACCCGACATTGCCGCCAAAATCTGCCATTAAAAGGTTGACTATTCCTTCACGCAAAGATAACATGTAACAGGTCGGAAACGAAAAGGCTGCGGCGTTGCGCATCATGGGCAGCGGACAAGGGAACGCAATCCGTGGTTTTTCGACCGCGCTCAAGACACCGACTATTCTCAGGCGGGCTGAAGGGGAAAGTTTGAGCGTCACATTCCGGTAATGGGCCGTGTGTATAGTGGGTGCAGTTGGATTCCGCGGGAACTTATGGGAGGAAATGAGGTATGGACAGTAAGAAGCTCGTGATCATGGTCGTGCTGGTCGTCGTCATCGTTATCGCAGTGGTGCTCGCCGTGAAGCGGACCTCGAATGAAGAGCCGGCGGTGCTGGCGACGGGGCAGAACGAGAAGGTCCAAATGATTGACATGAAGTCTCTTGAAGTTTTCACAGAGACATCCTCCGATTGGGCTGGCAAATATAAAGCCGACTCGTCCGGCCACTTCAAGAACCCCAAGACCGGCGACTATACGATCGTGAGAGCGATGAAGTGCTCGTCGTGCGGCCAACTCATTCCTGTGCCGGAGGTTCCGGCGAGCCTCCTGCCGCCACTCCCGGCGAAGGCGACCGTCAGGGGACAACCAACCCCGGAACAACGGGAATACAGCCAAGCGCAGGGGCAGGCAATGTTGAAAGTGCTGCACGACTACAAGTGCCCGAGGTGCGGGAAGGAAGCGTGGAACCCGACGACGCCCCCGCCCGAGTCCAAGTGACCGCAACGCGGCTGATAGAGCGAACGGCGCGCCTGCCGGGGTGCCCGAGAGTCTGCACCCCGCCGGCGCGCCGCTTCATTCGTGCCGGCTGACCAGCCGGCGATGGTCCGGCGTAAAGAGTCGCCCTGCCGCCGCCGCTGCTTGTTTCCGATACGCCGCAACCGCTTCGTCAGCCAAGTCCCCGCTGTGTTCCGATTCATCCGAAGCGAAGCCGCCTCGCCGGATGTCCGGCGCGTGGCGCTCCGACGCGAATTCCGCTTGACTGTCCGGCTGTGCGCCCCTATGATTATAGTAAGCAGGGGTCGGATGTTCCCCGAAAGTGTTGAAAGGAGAAGTTCATGAGCCGGCGCCACACGCCTTCTTACCGGAAGCTCCGCCGCATGATCCGCAGGCATTCCGGGGCATTTACGCTGATCGAGATGCTGGTCGTGATCGCGATCATCGGCATTCTGGCGGGCATGCTGCTGCCGGCGCTCACCAAGGCCCGCGAACAAGCCCGCCGGGCGCATTGCACGAGCAACCTCGACCAGATCGGCAAGACGCTGGCCATCTACTGCGTAGCGATGGACGACTATCTGCCGAGCTGGGCCAGCTACGGCTCCACCCAAGCCACCGTACGGCCGGGGCGCGACGCTGCAGGCAATATTGACAATTCTAATTCGTTCCTGAATTACGCGGGCCACCAGGGCCCCAGCCGGAACATGATGATCGCCTACAGTTTTGAGTTTCCCTCCACCGTGACTCTCAACAACGGGACGCTAGTCACCGCCGACAATCTGGCGCCGTCGGTGGTGGCGAATACCACTCCGCCGGTGCACCAGCCGAACTTCATGCCGGTGGGACTCGGAATCCTCCTCGCGCGCAACTATCTGGGCGACGCGCGCGTGCTCGATTGCCCGTCCATGAAAGGCGGCGCCAATACCTGGTATGGCAGCAACAGCAACGGCGGCGCAAACCAATACTATTACGACGCCGCCGAATGGCAGAAGATCGTCGGCAACCCCCCGCTCGGTCCGGCCGAGGACGTGTTCCTGACCGGCGACGGCACTCAGTTGTTGCAGACGCCGCTGACGCCCATTCTGACGCCGCCGCCGCCCTTGCAGAAAGGCCAGCAGCCTCCGCCGCCCGTCCCCAGCGTGGTCGGCATGCTTTCCAGCTACGCCTACCGCGATACGCCTTTTTATTATCCTGGAACCGTCAACGATCCGCAGCCGGGCTATCCGAGCATGGATGATCCGAAGCATCCCGGCCAGTGCATCGTGCCGCTGGACTCGGTGGGACACCCGAATTCCCCCTACCAGATATTTCCCCAGTTCATGACGCCGGCGTTCAAGACCCACCGCGTGCTGGGGGACCGGGCCATCTGCTCGGACAGCTTCGACTATGCCAACCCGAAAGCGAACGGCGCCATCCCCGGCATACCCGAGTTCGTGGCGGATGGCGGCGGCCGCTCGTCAAAGTGCCACCAGGACGGCTACAACGTTCTCTATGGCGACAACCACGTCAAGTGGTACGATGACTCGGACCACCAGATCCGCAACTTCACCCGATGGTACTACACCTACAACGACGTTGTAACTGGAGTCAGCACCACCTACAGTTCCAACAACGGCGTGGACGACCTGACGATCAGCTCGCCGACCAGCCAACTGGTCTGGAACCTCTTCGACCGCGCCTCCGGCCTCGACATGGGGAATTGACCGGCGCCTGTCGCCGGTTGCGCAGCATAGGAACGGCCTGCGGTTGCGCCTTCGACCGGCGACCGCAGGCCGTTTTTCCATCCCGGCCGCCGCCGATCTCCTGCAAAAGAAAATTCCGCGCCGCCCCTTGACTGCGAAGCCCGGCGTGCTATACTCGTACCGCAGCCGATGAGTTTGCAGAGGGCGTGGATGTTCGGTATTCCGCTTATATCGGTCGCGCGTGGAAAGGCAAGCCGCAGGGGCGTGGCCCTCGCGGCTTTCTAACTTTAAGGCGGCCTCGCTCGCGGGCCGGTGGGTTTTTACAGGTTTCGAGAGGAGGTGAGGAAAGGTGCCTCAAGGCAAAGTCAAATGGTTCAGCGACCAGAAAGGCTACGGCTTCATCTCGCAGGAGAACGGCGAAGACGTGTTCGTGCATCATACTGCGATTGTCGGTGAAGGCTTCAAGACGCTGGCCGAGGGCCAGGCGGTCGAGTTCGAGCTCGCCCCCGGACCCAAAGGCCCGCGCGCTGACAAAGTCGTGAAGCTCTGACGTTCGACATTATATTCCGGCATAATCATCTCTTCGGATAACAAAGCTCCCCGCCGACATCCGGCGGGGAGCTTTGGTTTTAACCCCGGCGCGCTCAGTCGAGCTTGAGCGCCTCGTCGAGCCGCTCGTGGACCGGCACCAGCAGGTCAATCTGCGTCGTGCGGAGCGTCTCGCGGACGAGCGGCTCAGCGTGGACGATCCGCACCGCGCGGCTGAGCTTCTGGCAGCGAAGGTAGGCGGTGACGAACGCCTCCAGCACGGTGCTCGTCAGAAACGTCAGCCCCTCGCAATCGAGCACCAGCAGGCGGAACTCGTACGAACTCACCACGCGCCGCAGCTCGGGACCCAGGTAGCTCGCCTGGCTGTACTCCACCACCTGCGGTCCCTTGAAGCGCACGTGCGCCACGTCATCGTGAATCTCGCAGATGAACCGGTCGCTCTCGAACTTCATCTCCTGTGTCCTCGCACTCAAAGAACCCGCCGCGCCTACGCCGCGCCCCCGAGCGCCGCCCGCGCGGCGCCGAGCCTGGCCAGCGTCCGCTCGCGCCCCAGCAGCTCGAGGCTCTGGAAAAGCGGCGGAGAGACCGCTGTCCCGGTCACCGCCACACGCATGCACATGAATATATCTTTTTCCTTCATGGGAATCACGGCGGCCAGCGCGCGGCAACGCGCCTCCAGGGCGTCGGCGGCCCACGCCGGCGCCGCTTGCAGCGCGGCGACGACCGCGTCCAGGCACTTTTGCGCCTCCTCGGCCGTGCACTTTTTCGGCACCAGGTCCGCCGGCGCAGGCTTCACTTCGTCGGAGAAAAGGAACCGCGTCAGCGGAATCCAGTCGCTGAGTTTCTTCATGCGCTCCTGCACGAGCGGGATCGTCCTGAGCACCGCCGCGTCGTCTGGCGCGCCCTCCTTGAGCACATTCTCGCGGATGCGCCGGACCAATTCCGCCGGCGGCAGCTTGCGGATGTAAACGCCGTTGAGCCAGTCGAGCTTCTGCAGGTCGAACACCGGCCCGCTGGTCGAGACGCGCTCCCAGGCGAACTCGCGGATCATCTCGTCGAGCGAGAACACCTCGCGGTCCTCCGCGATGGACCAGCCCATCAGCCCCAGGAAATTCAGCAGCGCCTCCGGCAGGTATCCCTGTTCGCGGTACCACAGCAGCGAAGTGGGGTTCTTGCGTTTGCTGATCTTGCTCTTGTCCTTGTTGCGCAGCAGCGGCATGTGGACGAAAACCGGCGGCTCCCAGCCGAACGCGCGGTAGAGGAGGACGTGCTTCGGCGTCGAGGAAATCCACTCTTCCGCGCGGATCACGTGCGTGATCTTCATCAGGTGGTCGTCCACCACGTTGGCCAGGTGGTAGGTGGGGAAGCCGTCGGACTTCAGCAGCACCTGGTCGTCCACACCAGCGTTCTGGAACACCACCTCGCCGCGGATCAGGTCGTGCACGCGCGTCTCGCCTTCTTTGGGCACGGCCAGCCGGATGACGTGCGGTGCGCCGGCGGAGAGCTTCTCGCGGACGACGCTCTCGGGCAGACTGCGGCAGGCGCCGTCATAGCCGAAGTCCATCTTCTTCGCGCGCTGCTCCTGGCGGAGCGCGTCGAGCCGCTCGGCCGAGCAGAAGCAGGGATAGGCCGCCTTCTTCGCCACCAGCTCGGAGGTCCACTTGCGGTAGATCTCGCCGCGCTCGGACTGGCGGTACGGCGCGAACGGCCCGCCGACGTCGGGGCCCTCGTCCCAGGCCAGGCCGATCCAGCGCAGCGAATCCAGGATCGCCTGCTCGGACTTCAGCGTGGAGCGCTCGCGGTCGGTGTCCTCGATGCGCAGCAGGAACCTGCCCCCGTTCCGTCGCGCGAAGGCGTAATTGAAAAGCGCCACGTACGCGGTCCCGACGTGCGGGTCGCCGGTAGGGCTCGGCGCGATGCGCACGCGCACCGGCCGGTTCGCCGTCTCTGCCATAACTCATCGCCTTGAATGGAATTGGGTGGACACAGGGTAAACGGGCGAGGCGGAAGTGTCAAGTGCGGGAAAGCGGCGGAACTCAGGAAGTGAGAGGTCCGAGTGATGAATGATGATGGACGATGGAAACCACTTCATTGCTCATCCATCATCACTCCTGCTTCTTCTTCCCGCCCTTCTCGATCCGCGCCCATTCGTCTCGGAGCGTCACGGTGCGGTTGAAGACCGGGCCGCCTTTCGCGGAATCCGGGTCCACGCAGAAGTAGCCGAGACGCTCGAACCGACATCGGCCGCCAGTGGATGCCGATTGCTAGTCGGCATTTTCTTGGTACTCGCGGATGTGTTGCGTTTCCACGATCCAAAGTCTTCCCGCAATTTCGGTGCGATGGAGGCCTTCAGCCAGTACGCGAATCGCAGAAAACAGGTGCTCGGCTGAAGCTTGCGGCGGCAGACGAAGCACTGCGATGCCGCAGTAATCCGATGGCTTGAAAAGTAATGGATTGGAGAAATCCAGATCGAGCGTTACGAGACATCGAGACTCCGCCGAGCATGCTGCGATCAACGAGCGGTCCGTTGCTTTGCACAGCCGCTGATCCGGCACCGTGGCCACGTCATGCCCCGCCTGACGCAAGATCTCCGCGCCGCGCGCTCCCAGATTCTCGTCGAGCTTCAGTTTCACTTCTGGCCCGCCGGAATCTCAACGTACCGTTCGCGCGACATCTCGGCGCCGTAGGCGATGCAGGCGAGAACGTCCTCTTCGGTGATACCCGGATATTGCTTCAGGACGTCCGGGATCGTCGCGCCGCTAGCCAGCAGGTCCAGAATGAGAGAGACCCAGATGCGATGGCCGGCGATGCAAGGCTTCCCGAAGCATACGTCCGGAGAGATTCGGATGCGGGAAAGCAATTCTTGCTTCGTCATTCCCGATGACCCTCCTTCGCGTCAACAACTTGAGAGATCACCCTGATCATTCTACGCCGCCTGCGGGTCCGAGTCGAGGGACGATCTCCAGCGAGCACGTGTCAACGCTATTGTACCTTCTTCCCGCCCTTCTCGATCCGCGCCCATTCGTCTTTTAACGTCACGGTGCGATTGAAGACCAGGCCGCCCTTCGCGGAATCGGGATCCACGCAGAAGTAGCCGAGGCGCTCGAACTGGAACCGTCCGCCCGGCGCAGCGCCCTTCAGAACAGGCTCGACGCGGCAGCCGGTCAGGACCTCCAGCGAGTTCGGATTGATGCCCGCCTTCCAATCCGCGCCCTCCGGCACGTCGTCGGGGTTCTCCTGGGTGAAAAGCGGGTTGTACAGGCGCACCTCGGCCTCGAGCGCGTGCGCGGCCGAGACCCAATGCAGCGTGGACTTCACCTTGCGCCCGTCGGGCGAGTCGCCGCCGCGCGTCGCCGGGTCGTACGTACAGCGCAGTTCCGTCACCGCGCCGGTCGCCGGGTCCTTGACCACCCCGACGCACTTGACGAAATAGGCGTATCTCAGCCGCACCTCGACGCCCGGTGACAGCCGGAAATACTTCGGCGGCGGCACCTCGCGGAAGTCCTCCTGCTCGATGTAGAGCACGCGCGAGAACGGCACCTTGCGCGTCCCGGCGCTCGCGTCCTCAGGGTTGTTGACCGCGTCGAGTTCCTCGACCTGGCCTTCGGGATAGTTCTCGATCACGAGTTTCAGCGGGCGCAGCACGCCCATCACGCGCGGCGCGCGCCGGTTCAGGTCCTCGCGGAGGCAGTGATCGAGCAACTGCACGTCCACGCGGTTTTCCTTCTTGTCAATGCCGATGCGCCTGCAGAAATCGCGGATCGCCTCGGGCGTGACGCCGCGCCGCCGCATCGCCGCCAGCGTCGGCAGCCGCGGGTCGTCGAAGCCCTTCACGATCCCGGCCCCGACCAGCTCGATGAACTTGCGCTTGCTCATCACCGTGTTCGTCAGGTTGAACCGCGCGAACTCGATCTGGCGCGGGTGGTAGATGCCGAGCTGGTCGAGGAACCAGTCGTACAGCGGCCGGTGGTTCTCGTACTCGAGCGAGCAGAGCGAGTGCGTGATGCCCTCGATGGAATCCTCCAGCCCGTGCGCCCAGTCGTACATCGGGTAGATGCACCACGCGTCGCCGGTGCGGTGGTGCGTGGCGTGCAGGATGCGGTACATGATCGGGTCGCGCAGGTTGAGGTTCGGCGAGGCCATGTCAATCTTCGCGCGCAGCGTCCGCGAGCCGTCCGGGAATTCCCCGGCGCGCATCCGTGCGAAGAGGTCCAGGTTCTCGGCGACGGAGCGGTCCCGGAACGGGCTGTCCTTGCCCGGCCGCGTCAGCGTGCCGCGATGGGCGCTGACCTCGTCGGCGGTCAGGTCGCAGACATACGCCCTGCCCTTGCGGATCAGCTCCACGGCCCACGCGTACATCCGCTCGAAATAGTCCGAGGCGAAGAACAGCCGGTCGCCCCAGTCGGCGCCGACCCAGCGCACGTCCTCGATGATGGCGTCCACGAACTCCTGCTCTTCCTTGGCCGGGTTCGTGTCGTCGAACCGCAGGTTGAACAGTCCGCCGAAATCCTGCGCGATGCCGAAATCAATCCAGAGCGCCTTCGCGTGGCCGATGTGGAGATAGGCGTTCGGCTCCGGCGGGAAGCGCGTGTGGACGCGGTCGAAGCGCCCGGTGCGCAGGTCTTCCTTCACCGCCTCGCGGATAAAATCCGTGGGCGCAACAGTCGGTGCGCTGCCTTCGTCACCCTTCTGTGTCTTCATGGTTTTGTGCTAACCTGTTTCCATAATGATAGTTACGATAAATGTGCGCCAACATATCTCAGCAGAGCCGGTTATGACAAATTGGATTCGTTTTTTCAAATCGCTTTATGTGCATCAACCCTTGTTCCCACAGCATGTTGCGACCCATCAGCCGCGACAGGCAGTCTATCATAATCTTTCTGATATGTCAAGCCACATTCCGCTTTTTTCATGCGACAAATCTTCGAGCGCCGATGGTTCATTGTGCGCGAATAGCCCAGCGGCTGGCACCGACGTCTCCAAATACAATCTGTATGGCATCTCACGCTCCTCGGTTACTCAGTATGCCCCGCGCAAGCACCTCTGTCAACCATGAAGCGCACACCCCATCTCGGCGGGGATCAGTATCGGAACGAGTGACCGACTTGCTCATTAAACGTATGATCAACTGCCTGGACTGCGGCTTCTGCATGGTAGAATGCTTTCCGTGCAAACGGTTTGACCGCCAGACCAAGACTCTGGCGGTTGAAAGCAGCATCCAATGCGGCAAGTGCCTGCAACTGAAGTTCTGCATGGGATGGCGGCATCGCTTCTGGCGAAGAATCATCGTGGAGGGTTAAGCATGGGCATAGAACATCAATCCAGGCTCTTCGAGCAGGAGACGCGACCGTTCAAGAAACCGGTCCTGATCAGCGCGTGCTTTCTAGGCATTCCCTGTCGCTGGCACGGACGCCGTGCCAAGAGGCGTGACGATCTGATCGAGCACCTGAAGAAAAAGTTTGTTCTGGTTCCGGTATGTCCAGAGCAGGTTGGAGGCTTTCCCACACCGCGCAGCGGAGCCTATCTCAAGGGGACGGGCGCCCAGGTGCTCGACGGCGGACTGCGTTTCATTGATGAGCGGACCGGCGAAGACCTCACGGAGGGATGCGTCAACGGCTCGAAGTATGTCCTCGAGATGGCGCAAATCATCGGAGCGCGCTGGGCTTACTTGAAGCGTGGCAGTCCTTGCTGTGACCACGAAAGGATCACAGGCGAGTTGCTGAGTCGCAGTGGGATTCAAGTCGTGTCCGTGCCATGAACTCGATGTGCGCTGATGTGCTGACGGGCCGAAAGGCTGAACTTGCAGGAGCGAAGGCGAGGCTGCGGATTCAAAAAGTGGGCCGATATGATCATCTCCGCTAGCTACAGGACGGATATCCCGGCCTTTTACGGCGACTGGTTCATGAACCGGTTGCGGGCGGGCTACTGCATGGTGCGCAACCCCTACGGCGGACAAGCGGCGCGGGTTTCTCTTAGTCGAGAGGATGTAGACGGATTCGTCTTTTGGACGAAGGACCTCAGGTCCTTTGGCGGCCAGCTTCCGGAGATTCGCGACCGAGCGTATCCTTTCGTGATTCAATATGGGATCAACGGCTTGCCGAAAGAACTGGAGCCCTGCGTTCCAGATGCGCAGGAGTCGGCGAAATTGCTGCGGGAGATCAGCGGGGCTTTTGGCAAGCGCGTCTGCGTATGGCGTTACGACACCGTGGTGATCTCGTCGCTGACGCCACCGGATTTTCATCTGCGTAACTTCGAACGGCCGGCGCGCGCGCTTTCGGGCTCGACGGACGAGGTGGTCATCTCTTTCCTTCATCCCTACAAGAAGACGGTCCGACAGATGGACAATGCCGCTCGGCGATTCGGCTTCGAATGGCGTGATCCGCCGGCGGAGGAGAAGAAGATGTTGGCGGCGGCCCTGGCTCAGATCGCCAGGTCGCAGAACATTCAGCTTTCGATCTGCGCGCAACGGGAATTCTTGGTTCCGGGCGCAGCGGATGCGCATTGCGTGGACGCGAAACGGTTGAGCGAGCTGGCCGGACGCAAGATCAGCGCCGGCTCCAAGGGCCATCGGAAAACGTGCGGTTGTTATGAGTCGCGCGACATCGGCGAATATGACACTTGTCTGCACGGCTGCGCGTACTGCTATGCGGTGAATGACGCCGCGTTAGCCGCGCAACGGTTCCGGGAACACGATCCCACGTCGGAGTTCCTCTTCGAGAGCGCGGCCGATCAGCCAAGAGGGCCGGGACGGCGACAAGACACTTCTTTGCCACTGTTCCCTGAGGAAGCGCCTTGAGATGAAACAACGGAAGCCCAGCCGGTTATTCGAACGGCTTGCCGATGCGCCTAAACTGCCTGATGGCTATCAGCCTGTTCGTCCCATGCACTTCGAGGTCGAGCGTGTCGTTCTGACCAAGGGGAGCGTTTCCACCGCCGAACGGAGGCGCTTTGTGGAGCGCATTGGCGCGCTCTACCCGCAAGCGAAGGTCGCGGATTGCAGAGGAATTAGTCACAACCGGCTTGACCTCGGCTTATCTCAACCGCTGGCGCGGCACAGGGCGGGCAAACGCACATTGGTGTTCGGTGAACTGGCCTCATCGGTGCGGTTCAGCGAAGAAAAAGGAAATAGTTGCCCGAATTACTGGCATTTCTCACCCTACGGTTTCTGCCCTTACGGCTGCGCGTACTGTTACCTGGCCGGCACGCGCGGAGTCTGGTACTCGCCTACGGTCAAGATCTATGTGAACGCGCCGGAAATTCTCCTGCAAATGGGCCGGCTCGCGGGAAAGATGGAGCGGCCGACAGCCTTCTATCTCGGCAAACTACAGGATGGCCTGGCGCTCGACCCGCTGACGGCTTATTCAGCGCTCCTGATTCCGTGGTTCGCGCGCCATCCGACCGCGCGGCAGGTGATCCTGACGAAGAGCGATAACGTGGAAAAGGAGTGACTGAACCGCCGGCTCAGGACGCCAGTCGCACTTCTTTCCAGATATCGAAATTCGAAGAATCAGTATCTAATCCCACTGCCGCTACGGCAAAAACTTCTCCGGATGCTTCAGCTTGTCCGGCAGGTACTTCGTGACGACGTACTCCAGCCCGTGCTTGGCGAAAGCCTGCTGCTCGACGCGCTTGCCCATCTTCAGCATCAGGTGGATCGCCGCCTGCCATTCCTTGTAATGCTGGACGAACGGGTCGTTCTTCAGCGCGTCCTGCGCGCGCTTGATGTCCACCTGCTGGAGCGGATGCGTGCAGTCGTTCAGCTTATAAGTCTCTATGTCGTAAGGCGTTACGCCGAGGTAGTGCGCCTGCGGAACGCAGAAGAACTCGTTCAGGTGCGCCGCGTTGCCGGAGCCGACCTTGAGCGTGCGATAGATGTTGAAGTAGCCATACGGATCGCCGTCGGTGAAGACGTAAACCGGCAGGCTGTACGCGTCGGCCAGCCGCCGGACGAAGCGCCGGCACGCCCGGCTCGGCACGCCGCCCATCGCGACGAGGACGCAGTGCGATTTCGTCGCATAGCCCTCCTCGACCAGCCGCTCGAACGTGCCGTTGGTCTCGATGGCCAGGATGAACTTCGCCTTGGTCCGGAACTCCAGCTGCTCGACCACGCTCGGCACGGTATAGCTGCCCGATCCGAAACGCGAGCAATCAATCTCCAGCTTTTTTCCGCTCTTGCGATCACGGTCCACCACGACCAGCTCGCCGGCGACCGAGCCGCCGTGCTCGTCCGCGCGGAAGTTGAGCTGCTCGCGGTTGACGTGGAGCATCGCCTCCACGTCGTCCATGATCGCGTCCGACTCGTCCTGCTCCAGGAACCGCGCCTCGCCCCAGTTCTTGCTGATGTAGTACGCCTCCCGTTTCGAGGAATGCTTGGCCTGCTCGACGTGCATCTTCGAGAGCGACATCATGCGCAGCGTCTGCGCGAACGTCTTGACCGTGTTGACCGTGAGCGTGCGTTCGATCTCCGCTCCCTTCAACTGGAAGAACCCCTGCTTCGGGCGGTAGCTCACGTTGCCCAGCGAGCGCACCGGCACGTTCATCGAAGGCTTCCGGCCGTGAAGGATTCGCGTATTCACCTCCTGCGCGACGTCGCGAATCTCTTTGACCACTTTTTCCATGCGAGAACTCCATCAACAAAGCTTTTTTCGCCACGACGACACTACGGGCACGACGTGCGAATTCATTCAACAGCGAAGCCGGTTTCTACCACGGCGATACGACTGGCACAACGCGTAAGAAGAGCTTCCTTTGTTGGTAACGATCTCCCGTCGTGCTCGTAGTGTCGTCGCAGTGAGAGCCGTCCTCATTTCGCTCGAACGAAAAATGTCAGCGCCATGACCTGGAAAATCAGGGCGACGAGCAGCAGGTGCATCGGGTTATCGGCCCAGTTGATCGCGCCGAGAATCAGCATGCCGAAGGCCAGGCACTGCGCGATGGTCGCCAGGACGTTCCATGGCGAACTCTTCTCGAACACGAGCGTCCGATGGATTGCCTCCACGTGCTCGCGGATGTCGTCGAGAAGTTCCGCCGGCGGTTCGGGACCGCCGGATTGAGGATCGGCCGCCGGTGTGCCGGCCGTCGGCGCCGGCGGATCGAGCGCAACGGGCGCTGGGGGCTCGGCCGGCGGAACGGGCGCGGGTTTCTCCTCGATCGGCGCCACAACAGCCGGCTCGGCCGCAACGGGCGGATCGGCCGGAACGGGCGCCTGGGCCGCGGCGAGCTGCTTCGCCGCCTCGGTCTCCTCGTCGAGCTGTTGCGCGCACGTGGCGCACAGCATGCCGTTCGGCGTCTGGACGAACAGCCCGCGCTCGACTTCATTCTCCGCGATCGTCCGGCGGCAGCGCAGGCAGAATTTAAACTTCCTCGGCATGAATCTCCGCCGCCAATATCACCAGCGACTGTCTAATAAGCCGCGCATCGTCCTCGTCCTCGGCCGTCTGGAACGTCAATTCGAGGCCGAGGACGACGAGGACGAGCGCGATTTCTGCTATCTCTGCCCGATGATCTTATGCGTCTGCGGGATCACGCGGACATCCGGCAGGACTTTCCCGGCCGCCGCCTGGAGCTTGAGCAGCCGCGCCGCGTCCGGCGGCGCCGGAGAACGCCCGCCGCGCAGGCGGGCAAGCCGGCCGCGCCGGGTCACCGGCTGCAACACCAGCGGGACCGAGCGCTTGATCGCCGCGATCAGCCCCGCCGCGCGCGCGATCTCCGCGCCGGTCGTGCGCGACGACACCACCGCCTTAACGTAAACTTCCCTTCCGCCGCGCGCGGCCAGGCGGAGGAATTCCCGGTGCGCATTCGTCGGCATCGCGCGGCCGGTGGACGACCGCAGCTTGAAGTCCATGCTAACGATATCCACCAGATGCCGCAAGGCGCGGAACTCCTCGGGCCGCGTCCCGTTCGTCTCCAGCAGCACCCGCAGCCCCGCGCGCCGGAGGATCGGCAGCAGCGCGGCGAGGAACCCGGCCTGCATCAGCGGTTCGCCGCCGGTCACGCTGACGGCGTGATGCAGCCCGCGCGGCTGATCGAGTTTCAGGATGGCGCGCGCGGTCCGCTCGACGCCGAGCGGATTGCGCACGGCGATAAAATTCCTCCGTCCCGCCGCCCGCTCGATCAGGGCCAGGGCAGGAACGATCCGCGCCTCCGGCTGATCGCAGTAATCGCACGCCAGGTTGCATCCGGCCAGCCGCAGAAAAATCTGCCGCCGCCCGACGTGGATTCCCTCGCCCTGGATCCCGCTGAAGATTTCGACGATGTTGCCGCGGGCGCGCTCGGACTTCGCGTTTCGAACCTCACGCTTCATGACGATCTCCGTTTAACGACGATAAATATTGCCAGTCCCGAACGGCAAACGCAAGCCCGGACTTCAGGATTTGACTTCGCTGACTCGGCCCTACTATACTGAGATTGCATACAGGAAGGAACTCACGCGGAGAATACCTGAGAGATGAAAACGACGGCTCAAAGAGTCGTGTCAGAAGCGATGGAGCTTCCGCCGCCGCTAAGAGCTTTCGTCGCCGAGAAATTGATCGAGAGCCTTGATGCCGCAGCGGCGCCTCGCCTGTCCGCCAAGTGGAAGCGGGAAATCCGCCGTCGCTGCGCCGAAGTGGAGCACGGTGCAAAGCTTTCAGACGCCGGGAATGTTTTCGCCAGGGCCCTGAAATCCCTCGGATGAAGCCGGTCAAATTCCATGCGGACGCCGAAGCTGAGATGATCGCGGCTGCCGTGTACTATGAGCGGCAGCAGGAGAATCTTGGCCGGCGGTTCCTGGCTTCGGTTCAGGACGCAATCAGCCGTATTCTGCTCAATCCCCGTCTGTATCCGGCAGTGGAACCCGGCGTGCGCCGGTGCCTCGTCAAGACTTTCCCTTTCGGCGTTCTTTTCCGGGATCAACCGCGCAGAATCGTCATCATCGCGGTCATGCATTTGCACCGCGATCCGCAATACTGGAGGAACAGATAGCGGCTCGAACTGGTCTTGGGGTTCCACCGTCCTGAGGTGCAGAGGCACGCATAAAAGCGTCCCTTTTCGAGACCCTGCGGCGTGTGGAGAAGACGCATCGAAAGCGGTTGGAAAAGGGCGGCGGTAAGAGGTAGAATACCCTTATGAACGCAGTACGATATGTCTATTGGCAGGACGGAGAAATGTGGCTCGGGTATCTCGACGAGTTCCCGGACTACATGACGCAGGGCGAGACCCTGGAGGAACTGCAAAAGAACCTCAGGGATATCTATGACGACCTGACGGGCGGCAAGATCCCTGGCGTCCGCCATGTGGCAGAACTGCCAATCGCATGAAACGCGTTGACCTCATCCGGCAGATCGAAACGAAGGGGTGTGTCTTTATCCGTTCAGGGGGCAGGCACGACTGGTATCAGAATCCGCGAACCGGCGTCTGTCAGCCTGTCCCGCGCCATCGCGAAATCAAAGAGCATCTCGCGCGCCACATCCTGGCGAAGTTGAAAGACTGATCGCCAACGGCAGTTGACTCTCGTGCTTAATCGCACCCTCTGACTTTGCACCTCGCCCGCAGCAGTCCGTCGCACTCCGAAGAATATGCCGCGAGAATTTCCTTAGCGAACGCGCTCGGCTCGATGCCGTAGTCGGCCAGCCCGCGCGTCGGGACCGGGGTGTTGCGGCTGGAGACGTTGATGCCGGCGTGGATCAGCGCGCTCACCGGCGAAACGCTCGCGATGGACACCGTCAGCTTGAGCCGCCCGTCGTAAAGGTCTGAGCCGCTGCGTGTTGCGGGCCCATCGCTGACGCGCCTGCGGTTGAGGTTCTCAGCCATGATCGCGATGAGCAGCCGCTGCCGCAGCAGAGCCATGTCCAATGCGCAACTGAAATGCTCGACGATGAAGTGCAGCATCTCCTCGGAATAAATGCGCGAGGCGGCCTTCAGGTCTTCCACGTCCTTCATGAATTCCGGCCGCACGTCGCACGGGCCGACGAAGGCGACGGCGCTGTCGCCGAGGATGTCGTACGAGTTATAAGCCCAGTGCGAGCGGAGTTGCTCGCCGGTATAGGCGATCTTCAGCGGAACGAACAAGACCTGAATCGCGCTCATCGGCGTCCGCTCCCTTATCGAAACTCTTTCACCACGGCGGCACAAAGTTCTCACCACGACGACACGACGAGCACTACGGTACTGCCGCTACGGCAATGAATTGCCTTGCCGTACGTCGTGCTCGTCGTGCCGTCGTGGTTTAAGCTTCCGCGGCATGCGGTGGTGGTGAACGCGGAACCAGTCCTCGCGTCGCGCTTCCCGGACCGCGCGGAAAAAACGCAGGCACGACTCGCACCGGCCGCAGAGGCGCGGGCCGCCCTCGTAACAGGGCCAGACGAGGTCCATCGGCGCGCCGATCTTCAGCCCCAGCGCGACGATCGCCGGCTTGCGCAGGCGGAACGTGTAGCTCTTCACGCGGACGGCGTTCCGCGTCGAGAAGCGCAGGCTCCGCGTGGCCGCGCGCGCGAACTCCTCGGAGTTGTCCGGAAAAGTCACCGCTTCCTCGGCGTTGAACCCGGCCACGACGCGCCCGGCGCCTAGTGCTTCCGCGTACGCGGCGGCGACGGCCAGGAACACGCCGTTGCGGTTGGGCACCCACACGCGCAATGCGGAGCGCCCGGCGGCGACCGGATCGTCCAGCTCGGCCGGCTTCAGGCGCGGCAGCGGCTTCTTCCGCCCGACGAGCGCCGTCCCGGTGATCCGAGCGAGCCATGGGAGCCGGATTGTCTCGTGCCGGATGCGCAGTCGCGCGCACATCGCGGCCGAATTCTCGGCTTCCCGCCGCGCCGCGCGCTGCCCGTAGTCGAACGTCAAGGCCGCGGCGACGCCGCCGTCGTCCTGCGCGCACTTGAGGTTCACGGTGGAATCGAGGCCCGCCGAGATCAGCACGATGGAAGTCGGCACCGAAATCTCCCTGGCCGGATTGAGGATCGCGCGCCGCGCAGCGGCATCGAGCGCATTCTATATCCGCCCCGGAGCGCGGTCAACCGGTCGTTGGCGCGCATGAAGGCGCCTGGCGCTGTCATTCCCGCGAAAGCGGGAATCCAGGGTACGGCGCAATGGTATGGATTCCCGCTTTCGCGGGAATGACGGGGTGAAAGTTCGGCGGCACGCGTCGCGGCGGGTTGTCGGCAGCGTGGCGCGGCGGTCAGCGTTCGGTGGTCAACGCGTGTCTCTGGAGCATGCGGGAGGCGGTTTCACGAACTACGTCGGGGCGGTCGTAGAAGCCGGCGACGATTCTGCGGTGGATTTCCGCAGTCTCGCGCGGGCGCGGCGCCGGAGTCGGCGGATCGGCTCGGTCGGCCATGAGCTGCGCTCCCCGGTTGTTCAGACGCGCTTCGGCGGCGGCATCCATCCGAAATCCAACGCGGCGCGTTGCGCTGCCCGCTCAGGCGATTATCGGCGCGTCGTCGCGGGAGTTAACCCGGAAAATGCGGACGCCCGGCGCGGGTTCTTGCGGCTCTTTCTTGACAGGATGACGGAGGCGCGAGTAGATTTGTCGGCGAGCCCGCGCCGCGCGAAAACAACGGGGCTGACTTTGCAGGAACGCCGGAGATGAATGGGACGATCAACGAGTCAGTTGAGCAGCCGACGCGCCCGCGCACGCTGTGGCGCTTCGTCTGGACGACGCTCTGCTGCGCGGCGCTGGTTGCCGCGGGACTGCTCGCGTACCGGGACAGCTTCGGCGGACCGTTCATCTTCGACGACGGCGACTTCGTCAGCCTGGTCTGCGTGAGGAAGGATTTGATCCCGCGCATTCTGGCCGGCACGCGGCCGATCGTCGACCTGACCTTCGTGTTCAACTACTGGCGCGGCGGGCTGGACGTCGACGGATACCATAAGATGAACCTGGCGATTCACCTGCTGGCCGCGTTGGCGCTCTTCGGCGTGGCGCGCCGGACGCTGGAACTCCCCGCCGTCGCGCGGCGGTTCGGCGACCGGGACTCCACGCCGGTCGCGTTCTGCATCGCGCTGCTCTGGACGGTCCACCCGCTGTTGACGCAGTCGGTGACGTACCTCACCCAGCGGGCGGAGTCGCTCATGGGGCTCTTTTTCCTGCTGACGCTGTACTGTTTCATCCGCGCCGCCTGCGCGCGGCGGCCGGGCGCATGGAGCGTCGGCGCGGTCGCGGCGTGCGCGCTGGGAATGGGCTGCAAGCAGGTCATGGCCGCCGCGCCGCTGGTGGCGCTGCTGTACGACCGGTGCTTTATCGCGGGTTCGTTCCGCGAGGCGCTTCGGCGGCGATGGGGATTGTATCTGGCGCTGGCGGCCACGTGGTTCCTCCTGGCCCGCTCGCTGCTCATGGCGTTCGAGCGGTATCCGATCACGGCCGGGTTCGCGCTGCCGGACATCTCGCCGGTGCGTTACGCGCGGAATGAGACGGGCGTCATCCTGCACTATCTCCGGCTGGCCTTCTGGCCGAGCGGACTGTGCCTGGACTACGGCTGGCCGATCACCGTAAGCCTGTGGCCGACCGTGCCCAGTTGCATCGTCATGGCCCTCCTGCTCGCGGCGACGCTCTGGGCGCTGATCCGCAAGCCGATGTGGGGCTTCCTCGGCGCGTGGTTTTTTCTGATCCTCGCGCCGACCTCCAGTTTCATGCCGATCCGTGACCTGGCGTTCGAGCAGCGCATGTACCTGCCGCTGGCGGCGGTGGTCGCGCTGGCGGTCGTCGCGGCGCACCTGCTGTCGGAGCGGCTGGCGGCCCGGCTGTTCGCTTCTCAAGCGTGGCGCCGGCCCGTCCGGATTGCGGCGGCGATCGCCCTGATGCTGCCGCTGACGTGCGCGCTGGGTTGGCGGACGTACGCCCGGAACCTGGATTACCAGGACGCCATCTCGATATGGACCGCCGCGACGAAGGTGAGCCCGCTGAACCCGCGGGCCTGGAGCAACCTCGGCCAGATGTGCTTTTACGCGGGGCGTTACGAGGAGACGAAGAAAGATTGCGCCGAGGCGATCCGGCTGAACCCGGACTTCGCCGACGCCTATAACAATCTCGGGCTCGCTTACGCGGCGATGAACCAGCTCGACGAGGCGCTGCACTATTACGACGAGGCGCTCCGGCTCAACGCGAACGACGCCGACGCCTACATCAACCGCGGCAACGCGTACGACGCCCTCGGCCGCAGCCGGGACGCGCTGCGCGACTACGGCCGGGCCGTCGCGGTGAATCCGAACGACGTCCTGATCTACCTCAACCGCGCGATAACCTATTACCGGCTGAAGGAATACGCCAAGGCGCTTGCGGACATCGAGAAGCTCAGGGACCTCGGCGGGATTGTGCCCGAGCAGCTTCTCGCGGACATCAACCGGGCCGCCGGGCGCTCGCCGCAGCGCGGGACCGAGGGGAAATGAGCCGTGGCCGGCTGCCCTTGCGCCGGTCCTCAAGCGGGTGCTAAACTCTCGCGCGGCGCCGCGCCCGTCTGCGAGGCGGGCGGCGCCGGAACCGCATGGATTTCTGCATCAGGAGAAGGGCGAAGCGATGGACCGGAGCATCGCCGTGGTCGGATTGGGCTACGTGGGATTGCCGCTGGCGGTGGCTTTCGGGAAGAAAGCGCCGGTCATCGGCCTTGACATCAATCGCAGGCGGATCGAGGAATTGCGCCGGCGCGAGGACCACACCCGCGAGGTCTCGCCCGCGGACCTGGCCGAGTCGCAAGTGGAGTACACCACCGATCCGGCGGCGCTGAAGCGCGCGGACTTCATCATCGTCACCGTCCCCACGCCCGTGGACGACGCCAAGCAGCCGGACCTCTCCTGCCTGGTGAGCGCCAGCGAACTCGTCGGCCCGCAGTTGCGCCCCGGCGCGATCGTCGTCTTCGAATCCACCGTCTATCCGGGCGTGACGGAGGAGGTCTGCGTGCCGGTGCTCGAACGCGCTTCCGGCCGGGTCTGCGGACGCGACTTCAAGGTCGGCTACTCGCCCGAGCGCATCAATCCCGGCGACAAGGAACACAGCCTGGCGCGCGTGGTCAAGGTCGTTTCCGGCATGGATGCCGAGACCCTCGAGACGGTCGCCGAGGTCTACGGCCTCGTCGCCGGCCGCGGCGTCTTCAAGGCGGCGAGCATCAAGACCGCCGAGGCGGCCAAGGTGATCGAGAACACCCAGCGCGACTTGAACATCGCGCTGATGAACGAACTGGCGATGATCTTCCACCGGATGGGCCTCGACACCTCGCAGGTGCTCGAAGCGGCCGCGACCAAGTGGAATTTCCTCCCCTTCAAGCCCGGCCTGGTCGGCGGGCATTGCATCAGCGTGGACCCGTACTATCTGACGCAGAAGGCGGAGCGGCTGGGCTACCATCCGCAGGTGATCCTGGCCGGCCGGCGGATCAACGACAGCATGGGCAAGTACGTCGCCGAGCAGACCATCAAGCTCCTGGTGAACCAGGAAATCAGCGTGCGCCAGGCGCGCGTGGCCGTGCTGGGGATCACGTTCAAGGAGAACGTGCCGGACATCCGCAACTCGAAGGTCGTGGACATCGTCCGCGAACTCTCCGAGTACGGCATCGCCTGCCTGATCCACGATCCGCTGGCCTCCTCCGAGGAGACGCAGCACGAATACGGGCTGGCGCTGAGCCCGGAATCGGCCATCAGCGGGAGCGACGCCGTCATCCTGGCGGTGCCGCACAAGGTGTTCCTGGAAAAGGGCGCCGCCTGGATCCGCTCGCTGCTGCGCCGCCCGTCGCGGTCGGTGGTGATGGACGTCAAGTCCGTGCTGAGGAAAGAGGACCTGCCCGACTCGGCGTACTGGCGGCTCTGACGAATGCGGAGTACGTAGTCCCGAAAATAAGCTTCGCCCGGGCCAGTCATTCCGAGCAGAGCGAGGAATCTCATACGCCTCGCGCCGGCGACGGTCTAAGGTGTGAGATCCTTCGCTGCGCTTGGCAAGAAGAGGGCTGAATTCATCTTGGTTGTTTGCGAAACGCCACACTAGGTACGTATCGTATCTAGCCGCCCGTCAGGGCCTGCGGGTCGCTCTTCGGGAAGCGGGCGGGCTGCGCGGGATGAGGGAAAACTGCCCGATGATCTGCCGGCTGATGTTCATTCCGGCATGCTGATATCCGATACGACCATGCGGCGGCAAGTCCTCGGAACGGAGGAGCGCCTGTGCAGACATGGGCAACGCAAGTGCGAAAAGGGTTGATCGAGCTGTGGATCTTGGGGCATCTCTCCCAAGGTCAGAGCTACGGTTATCAGTTGCGAGAACTCCTTTTCGAGGGCGGCGGTCAGAAAGTACCCGGGGCGACCGTCTGCAGGGTCCTGGCGAGATTTCAGCGTGAGGGTTGGATCACCGTCCATGACGGGTATTCACCCCTTGGACCGCGCCGGCGATACTGCAGGCTTTCAAGCAAAGGCGCACAGCGCCTCTCGCAGATGAAGCGCCACTGGCAAGCCATGGCGCGCGCAACCGAGAAGTCCCTCCGAACGAAGGGCTAAGGCCGCCCGCTGCGCCGCCGGCCCGTGCAGGGAACGTTCCGCGCTAAACACCAGCCGCCGCCTCATAACATTTGCCAGGAGTATCCGACTAGGTACGTATCGTACCTAGCGGACGACCAAGGCGATGCGAGACAGAGCCTGGGGATTCAGGGCACAACCGGGAAGTCCCTCCAAATGAAGGGTGTGGCCGCCCGCTGCGCCTCAGGGCCGCGGCAGGAACGTTCCGCGTTGAACGCCATTCGCCGCCTCATAACACTTGCCAACAGCATCCGACTAGGTACGTATCGTACCTAGCCGACGACCAAGGCGATTCGAGGCAGAGCCTGGGGATTCCAGGCACATCTATCCCACTTGCGCAGGCACAAGGCCTGTCGCCGCCTCATAATATTTGCCGGGAGCAGCCGACTAGGCACGTATCGTACCTAGCCGACGACCAAGGCGATTCGAGGCAGAGCCTGGGGATTCCAGGCACATCTATCCCACTTGCGCAGGCACAGGGCCTGTCGCCGCCTCATAATATTTGCCGGGAGCAGCCGACTAGGTACGTATCGTATCTAGCCGACGATCAAGGCGATTTGAAGTCGTGCCTCGAGAATTGCGGGTGGACAAGCCATGGCGCGCGCAACCGAGAAGTCCCTCGAAGCGAAGGGCGGAGGCCACCCGCTGCTCCGTTGGCCCGTGCCAGGAACGTTCCGCGCTGAACACCCATCGCCGCCTCATAACATTTGTCAGGAGTATCCGACTAGGTACGTATCGTACCTAGCCGACGATCAAGGCGATTCGAGGCAGAGCCTGGGGATTCCAGGCACATCTATCCCACTTGCGCAGGCACAGGGCCTGTCGTCGCCCCATGGCATTTGCCAGGAGTATCCGACTAGGTACGTAACGTATCTAGTCGAAAATCAGAGCGATTCGAGGTCGAGCCTCGGGATGCCAGGCGGTTGACGATCTGCGACTGAAGATACTTGCACAAGGCTCATGGCGCTCTGCCCATCATTTCCAGCGTAGCAGAGTACCAACGCGAGCGATGAACGCCGCCGTTTCAATTCACTCCTCACTCTACTCTCCCGCCTTCGCTAATTCTTCTTCGCCCGCCGACTCTTCTTCGCCCGCCGAAGCAGCGGAGCTGCGAAGAGCGGGAGCTACGGCGGGCAAGCCGCACTCATTTAAGCCCGTATTTCTCGAGCTTCCGGTAAAGCGTGCGCTCGCCGATCTTGAGGACTCGGGACGCCTCCTCGCGGTTGCCGTGGGTCAGCTCGAGGGTGCGCTGGATGTAAATCTTCTCCACCTCGTCCATGGACATGCCCGGCGGGATGTCCATGCCGCTGCGCGCGGGCGCCGGCGCGGAGGAGATGTGCGCGGGGATATCCGCCAGGTCGAGCACGTCGCCTTTCGCCGTCACCACCATCGCCTCGATGCAGTTCATCAGCTCGCGCACGTTGCCGGGCCAGCGGTAGCCGCAGAGGACTTCCATCGCGGCGGGGCGGATCGAGGCGAGGTTCTTCTGGTGCTGGCGCGCGAAGTCGCGCAGGAAAGTCTCGATCATGAGCGGGATGTCCTCGCGGCGGTCGCGGAGCGGCGGCAGGTTGAGGCGGATGACGTTGAGGCGGAAATAGAGATCCTCGCGGAAGCGCTTCTCGCGGACGAGCGCTTCGAGGTTCTGGTTCGTGGCGGCGACGAGGCGGACATCCACCTTGATCGGGACGTTGGAGCCGACGCGCATGATCTCGCGCTGTTCGATCACGCGGAGGAGCTTGATCTGCGTGGTCATCGGCATGTCGCCGACCTCGTCGAGGAAGAGCGTGCCGCGCTGGGCGTACTCGAAGCGGCCGTGGCGCATCTGGTCGGCGCCGGTGAAGGCGCCCTTTTCGTGGCCGAAGAGTTCGCTCTCGAGGATGCCCTCGGAGAGCGCGGCGCAGTTGAGGGCGACGAACGGGCGCGCGCGGCGGGGCGAGTGGTTGTGCAGCGCGCGGGCGATCAGCTCCTTGCCGGTGCCGCTCTCGCCCTGGATGAGGACGGTGGCGTTGGTCGCGCTGATCTGGCCGAGCACGTCGAAGACGCGCTGCATCGGCGGGCTGCGGCCGATGATGCTCTCGAAGCCGTAGCGCTTGTCAATCTGGCGTTTCAGGTCGCGGCTTTCGCGGACGAGGCTCTGTTTCTCCGCCGCCTTCTGGACCTGCGTGCGGAGCACGTCCACGTCGAGCGGCTTTTCCAGGTACGCCAGCGCGCCCTTCTGCATCGCCTCGACGGCGGTGCTCACGGAGCTGTGCCCGGTGAAGACGAGCACCTCGACCTCCGGCCAGAAGCGCTTGGTCTCCTCGACGATCTGGATGCCGTCGTTGTCGCCCATCACCAGGTCGGTGAGGACCAGGTCCACGTCGCCCTCGCGGATGCGCTCGAGCCCCTCGTGTCCGCTCGTGGCGATGCGACAATGGCAGCCGATGCGCTCCAGCGTGTCGGCGACCGCCTCGGCGACCGTCGGCTCATCGTCAATGACGAGCACCTTCAAGTCCAGGCGCGGCCCGGCGGTTTCAGCGGCTTTGGCCATGCGCACTCCTCATCTTCAACTGCAACGCACACTCACCACGACGAGCACGATGAACAAGACGGAACTCGCAATACAGCAGCAAGTTACGTTGCCGTACGTCGTGCTCGTCGTGTCGTTGTGGTGAAAAACACGGCTACGATTCCCGCGCGGGTTGGGGCGCGGCTTCGGCGGAGCGGATGGGCAGCAGCACGCTGAACCGGCTGCCGCGGCCCGGCTCGCTCTCGACGGTCAGGCGGCCGCCGTGCTCCTCGACGATCCGGCGCGCCAGCGGCAGGCCGAGCCCCAGGCCGCCTTTCGACTTCGTGTGAAAGACCCGGAAGATTTTCTCCAGGTCGCCCTTGGGAATCCCGCGGCCGGTGTCGGTCACGTCCATGCGGATCTTCTGGTCCTCGGCGCTGGTCCTCACGATAATCTCCCGCGGGCGGCCGTCCTGCATCGCCTGCGCGGCGTTGAGCAGCAGGTTGAGGAGGACCTGCTTGATGCGGTTCTCGTCCACGCGCGTCATCGGGAGCAGGCCGAGGCTGGTGCGGAGCTGGATGCCGCGCGCCTCCATCTCCGGCGTGACGAAGGTCGCCACGCTCTCGACGAGGCGGTTCACGTCGCAGACGGCCAGGCGCAACGCCTGGTCGCGGATGAAGTCGAGGAACTCGTCCAGGATGCCGTTGAGGCGGTTGGTCTCCTCGAGCAGCGTCTGGATGCGCTTGAGCGCGCGGCGCTCCTCGGGCGTCTTCGGGTGGCGCCAGTCCTCCTGGAGCAATTGCAGGTTCATGCTCAGGCTGGTGAGCGGGTTCTTGATCTCGTGGATCAGGCCGCCGGCGAGCGTGCCGGCGTAGGCGAGCTGCTCGGCGCGGCGCGCCTGTTCCTGCGCCTCGGCTTCCTGATTCGGGTTGGAATCCATGGGACTACTGCAAGAGTGCAGAATGCAGAGTGCCGATTGAAGATTGCAGAGTTGAGCCAGGACCCGGCTTCGCCGGAACTATTGCGCGCGGAGCGCGCCGACTCCGGCGCAGCCCGACCCATTCCTCATTCGGTCCTCTGCATTCCGCACTCTGCCTTCCGCCTCTTACTTGCCCTCGATCTTCTGCTCTTTTTCCTTCAACGCCGCTTTGCGGCTGAGGCGGATCTTTCCCTGGTCGTCAATCGAGAGGACCTTGACGAGCATCTCGTCGCGGAGCTTGCAGACGTCCTCGACCTTGGCGACGTAGGAGTCGGAGAGTTCGCTGATGTGGCAGAGCCCGTCGCGGCCGGGCAGGATTTCGACGAAGGCGCCGAAGTCCTTGACGCCGGTCACGCGCCCGAGATAGGTCCGGCCGACCACCGCCTCGGCGGTGAGCCCCAGGATCATGTCGCGCGCCTTCTCGGCGCCCTCGGCGGTCTTCGAGGCGACGTTGATCGTGCCGTCGTCGGCGATGTCAATCGTCGCGCCGCTGTCTTCCTGCATCTTCTTGATGATGCGTCCGCCGGGGCCGATGATGCTGCCGATCTTGTCCACGGGGATCTTCAGGATCAGCAGGCGCGGCGCGTAGCGGCTGACCTCGGCGCGCGGCTTGTCAATCGCCGTCAGCATCCGCGCCAGGATCCGCGCCCGCGCGTCGCGCGCGAGCAGGAACGCCTCCATGAGCGTGTCTTCCTTGATGCCGCAGACCTTCAGGTCCATCTGGATGCCCGTGATGCCCTGGAGCGTGCCGCCGATCTTCAGGTCCATGTCGCCGTAGTGGTCCTCGGCGCCGCTGATGTCGGTCAGGATCTTCACCTGGCCGCCTTCCTGGACGAGGCCCATGGCCACGCCCGCGACCGGGCGGAGGAGCGGCACGCCCGCGTCCATCAGGGCGAGCGTCCCGCCGCAGACGGAGGCCTGCGAGGAGGAGCCGTTGGATTCGAGGATGTCGGAGACGACGCGGATCGTGTAGGCGAACTTTTCGAGCGGCGGCAGGACGGCCTGGATCGAGACCTCGGCCAGGTTGCCGTGGCCGACTTCGCGGCGGCTCGGCGAGCGCGGCGGCTTGGCCTCGCCGACGCAGAACGGCGGGAAGTTGTAGTCGAGCATGAACTTCTTGCGGTACTCGTCCTTGAGCCCCTCGACGCGCTGCTCGTCAATCGAGGTGCCCAGCGTGCAGGTGACCAGCGCCTGGGTTTCGCCGCGCGTGAAGAGCGCCGAGCCGTGCGCGCAGGGCAGCACGCCGACCTCGCAGTCAATCTCGCGCAGGTCCCGCAGCCCGCGGCCGTCCTCGCGCTTGCCGGTCATGATGAGCATGCGGCAGGCCTTGCGTTCGAGGCGGTAACAGAGGTTCTTGACCGCCGCGGCGGACGGGCCTTCGGGTTTGGCCTGCTCGAGGATGATCTGCTCGAAGAGCGCGTTCAGCGCGCGCTGCCGGACGAACTTGCCGCGGACCTGGTGGGCGACCATGACGCGGTCGAAGTACTTCGCCTCGAGCTGGGAGAAGAGCGGCGACTCGGCCTGCGGCGCCGGCGGCGCTTTGCGGATGCCCAGCGCCTCGGCGAGTTCCTTCTGGATGCGCACGATCTCGCCGATCGCCCGCTGGCTGGCCAGGATCGCCTGGAGGATGTCCTCCTCGGAGACCTCGCGGCCCTTGCCTTCCAGCATCGTGATGGCGCTCTCGGTGCCGGAGACGATCAGCTCGAGCGAGCACTTCTGCACCTCTTCGTGCGTGGGGTTGATGACGAATTCGTCCTGGACCTTGGCGACGCGGACCGAGCCGGTGGGGCCGAGGAACGGGATGGACGGGGAAATCGTCAGCGCCGCGGAGGCGCCGATCATGCTGAGGATGTCCGGGTCATTCTGCTGGTCGGCGGAGAGGACGATGCCGGTGAGCATGACTTCGTCGAAGTAATTCTCGGGGAAGAGCGGCCGGATCGGCCGGTCCATCAGCCGCCCGGTGAGGACTTCCTTCATGGTCGGGCGGCCTTCGCGCTTGAAGAAGCCGCCGGGGATCTTGCCCGCCGCGTAGGTCATCTCGCGGTAATCCACCCGCAGCGGGAAGAAATCCAGCGCCATCTGCGGCCGGGCGCTCACCGCGGCCACGAGCACCACCGTATCCCCATACCGCACGAGCACGGCGCCGTCCGCCTGCTTGGCGATCTTGCCCGACTCCAGCGACAACGTCTGCCGGCCGATTCGCGCTTCGACTTTCTTGCTGGCCATTCCTTCCTCTCCTGCCTTTCTTCTTGCCTTGCCTGCCGGACTCCGGCGATCCGCCTGCCTCGGAAGGCCGGCGGCGCGGAATCGAAATCTGCAACCTGAGCCACGGAAATGGAGCGGGAGCGTCGGGAAATCCTGCGGGGAAACGGTAAAGACCCGAATGTGCGCGGGCGGGCGCGGACGTTAGCGCCGCAGCCCCAGCCGCTCGATGACGGCCTGATACCGGTCGGGCGACGCCGCCGAAAGGTGCTTGAGCAAATGCGCCCTGTGCCCCACCATCTTGAGCAGCCCCCGACGCGAGGCATGGTCCTTCTTGTGCGACTTGAGATGCTCCATGAGGTGCTCAATGCGCGCCGTGATCAGCGCCACCTGGACCTCGGCCGAGCCGGTGTCCAAGTCGTGCCGCCGGTACTCCTCGATCGTCGTCTGCTTCTTTGCCACTTCTTCCACCTTCATCCCGCGGACCCCGAACCTTTCCCTGCGCTCTATGGCTTAACCTTGCAGTCGCCGGCCTCCTCTTTCCATTAGTTCACATTAGGAAAAATCGTAACATTTCCGGCTGAAGATTGCAAATCGAAAAGTTTCCCCTGCCTTCGCGCTTTCATCCGGCTTGCATGGCGCGCGGTTTCTTGTAGAATAACCGGCGAAACCGCGCTCGACCCGGGACCCGAGGCCATGCCCGCAAATCTCACGCCGCAATACATCAAGGCCGAGAAGGAGTTCAAGGCCGCCAGGACGATCGAGGAAAAGATCGCCTGCATGGAGAACATGCTCGCCCTGATCCCGAAGCACAAGGGCACCGACCACATGCAGGCGGACCTGAAGCACCGGCTGGCGCAACTGCGCCGGGAGCAGGTGGAAGGCCACGCCGCCGGCAAGCGCGCCGCGCCGGTCTACAAGATCGAGAAAGGCGGCGCCGGCCAGGTGATCCTGCTCGGCCCGCCGAACGCCGGCAAGTCGCAGTTGCTCAAGTCGCTCACGAACGCCACCGTCGTGGTGGCCGAATACCCTTTCACCACGCAGGTCCCGCAGCCGGGCATGGCGCGCTTCGAGGACGTCCAGATCCAACTGGTGGACACGCCCGCCGTGACGGAGGATTATTTCGAGGTCTGGCTGCCCGACCTCGTCCGCCGGGCCGATGCCGCGCTGCTCGTCGCGGACCTCGGCGACGAGGGGCTGCTCGACGCGCTGGAGGTCGTCATCCGCCGGCTGGAGGCGGTGAAAGTCTGCATCGTCGGCGAGGCGCCCGCTGGTGCTGACGAAGACCTCCGCACGTTCCGGCGCACCGCCATCGTCGCCAACAAGATGGACCTGCCCGGCGCGACGGACCGGCTCGAGGTGCTGCGCGAGTTCTACTCGGGCCGGTTCGAGATCTGGCCGGTCTCCGGCGCGATGGGCGAAGGGCTCCAGGCGCTGCCGGCGCGGCTCTTCGATTTCCTGCGGCTGATCCGCGTCTACACCAAGGAGCCGGGCAAGAAGGCCGACCTCGCCGCGCCCTACACGCTGCCGGCCGGGAGCACCGTCCTCCAGCTCGCGATCAGCGTGCACCGGGAGTTCGAGCAGACCCTCAAGTCGGCGCGCATCTGGGGCAGCGGGAAGTACGAGGGCATCTACGTGAAGCGCGACCACCTCCTGCAGGACAAGGACGTGGTCGAATTGCACGAGTAATCTGCGGACTCGGAACGACGGCCGGCGACGGCGCTCATTCCGAAATCGGGTTCGCTTTGGGCTTTCCCGCCGGCGCCCGATCCGAAGAGCGGGCCGCCGCCCGCATCTCCTCCTCGGTCAGTCCGTGCGGCTTGTTGACCCACCAGATCAACAGGCCGATCACGACCAGCGCAATGGCGCCGTAGATGAGCTTTTTCCGGGTCTCGTCGTCCATCTCAAATTTCTTTTTCGTCTTTGATGCCGGCGCCGCGCTCTTGACTTTCGTGCCGGTCGCGAGGGCCGTGCCGCACTCGACGCAGAACTGCGCGCCGTGCGGCATGTCCGCCTTGCAGCTTGGGCACTTGGGATTGCCGAGGCCGTATTCCGCCCTCTCCGCATGGCCGCTCGGCGCATCCGCGACCACCGGCTCCTGCATGACCGGGTCCGGAGGCGGCGCCTCGATAGCGAAGGACAGGTCTTCCTTCGGAGCCGCGGCGGGTTTCTGCGGCGCGGCCGGCGCCGACGCGTACGACGCCGGGGGCGGCATGGGCTTGATCACCGGCGACGACGGCTTCCTCGCCGGGGCGGGCACGGTGATTTCCTGGTTGCACTTCGGACAGAGCACCTTCTTGCCGGCCGCGGTGGCCGGCGCGGCCAGTTTTTTCCCGCACGAGCACGTCACCGTTATCCTCGAAGGCAACGGGCCCGCCGGCGCTGCGCCGGGCATCTGGAAAATCTTCTTGCAGGCGGGACAGCGGGCGCTCTTGCCGGCGAGCTTATCGGGCACGTTAAGTACTTTGCCGCAACTGCACGTGACTTGCATGGGGGACCCTCAGAACGTCCAAGAAATGCAGTACATTTATTCTATGCCGCCGCGCCGCCGGTGTCAATGCTGCTCATACGGCTTTCTCGATCGACACGATTTCGTACTCCGCCTCGCCCTCGTCGAACGAGGCGCGGACGTGTTCGCCTTTCTTCTTGCCCATGAACCGGCCGCTCAGCGGGGCGAGATAGGAATAGATGTGCCGCGGCAGGTCGGCGTCCCACGGGCCGAGGAACGTCGCGCTGCGCTCCCGCCCGGTGGTCACGTTGCGCAGGTGCACGGTGGTGCCGACGTTGACCTCCAGGCCGGAGACCGCGGCCGGGTCCAGCGTGCGCGCGTGCCGGAGTTCGTCGCGCATGCTGTTGGCGCGCTCGGTCAGCCGGTCGCGCTCTTCGAGGGCTGCGGTGAACTCCGAGTTCTCGCTCAGGTCGCCGCGCGAGGCGGCCTTGCCGATTTCCTGCGAGTTCCGCAGCAGCTCCACGTTGACCAGCTTCTCCATCTCCGCCTCGCGTCGCGCGAGCCCCGCGGCGCTGGAATAAACCCAGCCGTCTTCCCAGAGATTCCTCTTCTCCGCGAACTCCTCCGGATGCCGCTCGCGCAGCGCGTTGAGCAGGTCCAGCCGCGTCTCGCCCGGGAGGCCTTCATTCGAGACGATCACCTCGTGCAGCCGGCGCGCGGCCGCAGTATCGGTCCCGCCGATCACCGCCCGCGCCAGCCGGCAATCGCCGCCCTGGATCAGGCTGCGCAGCTTGCCGAGGATCTCGCGCGACTCGGCCCGCTTGCCTTCCTGCCGCGGCACGCGCGGCAGGCGGTTCATCAGCTCCAGCAGCGACACGGTGGCGGAAACGCGGTCCAGCCGCCCCGGCGCGGATTCCTCCGACGACAGGAGCCATCGCCAGACCCAGCCGAACGCCTCCGGATACTGATCCGGCGTCGCCGCCGTCTTCTCGCAGGCCGCCGCGAGCAACTCAAGTCGCCCGGCGCGCGTCAGCTCGCGGTTGATCCAGTCGCACAGGCGCAGCGAGGCGGCCGGAAACGCGGCCGCGATGAGATCGGGAAAGCGGTCCGGGCAGGCGTCCTTGAGCGATTCCAGCACAGCGCGCGCGATCTCCTCCGAAGGCGCGTTCTGGATCAGCGCCACCGGCTCCACGCCGGCGGCAATGCGCGCCAGGTCGGGCCGGGGGTCGGGCGCCTGGCCGTAGCGCGCGCGAACCTCCTCCGCCGCCGCGAGCGCCGCCAGCGCCGAGGTGGCGTCCGCCGCCTCGCGCCCCGCGCGCAGCAGCTCGCCGCCCCATTCCGCCGCCAGCGCCGGATCGCCCTCGTGGCCAGCCTCGACCTCGGCCAGGTAAGCCAGGACCATCTTCACCCGCGCGAACAGGTCCGCCTGCGCGAACGCGGCCCGCAGCCGGTCCGCGTAGCCGACCTCCGCCGCCCGCAGCGCGAACTGCGGCTGAGTCCCCTCGGAGACCTCGATCAGCGGGTTGCGCTTGAGGCCCACCCGCACCGAGTTCCACCACGCGCTCCAGCCTTCGGCCGGGATCACGCCCGGGATCAGCATCGCCTTGAGCTGCTTGAAGTCCGCCCGCCCGCCGCACACCCGCAGCGCCCGCTCCACCAGCCGCGCCGGGTCCTCGGCCGCCAACCGGCGCAGCCCCTCCGGATCGAACGCCGCCATCGCGCGGAAATCCGCCGCGTCCACCTGCTCCCACTGCGAAAGCACCTGCGCCGGCGGCAGGACCTGGACGGTCTTTTCCGACTCGACCGCGAACCCGTCGCGCTGAAACTCGATCACGCGGCCGATGCGCCGCGACCGGACGTGGATCACGAACGTCCCCGGCCGGAGTTTCAGGCATTCCTCGACGCAGTGGACCGCCTCGGCGACATTCCCGGTCCGCAGGCCCGCGGCCTCGATGATCGCGTCGAACTCCGGCACGTCGGGCGCGGACCGCTTGTAGAGCGAGATCAATTCCTCGCGGAGCGCCGGCGCATCGGGCGCGATCGCCGCCGCGCGGCCCGCCACGTGAAGCGCCTCGCGCAGGTCGCCCTTCTCGGCGACCGCGGCCACCAGCGACCAGAGCAGCAGCGCCGCCTGGTCGGAGTGTTTCTTGCGGACCAGGTACTCGGCCACGGCGAAAAGCTCCGGCGCATCGCCGGCGCCGAGCCGCTCCAGGCGCTGCATCCAGGCCGCTTCCAGCTTATCGAACTCGCGCTCGCGGGCCAGCGCCAGGAACTCTTCCGCGAACCCGGCGGACGAAGGTTGCTCGCTCATCAAGGCTCCTTAAGAATTGCGCCCCGAGTATTATGGCCTGTCGGGCGGCTGAAGGCAACCGACGTAATTGCCGAATGCCGATTGGCGAATGCGGAAAGCGGAAGATGAACCGATGAGCGCGGCTTGCCCGCCGTAGCTTTAGCGAAGGCGGGAGTGTGGGATGAGAAGCTGAAGGCAGCGGCCACCCGCACCGGGCGTGCCGATGCCCCCATCAGCGCGCCCGGTGAACAAGCTGTTGACCGGTCAAACCATGTTCCCGTCCTTGCGCGTGGTTTCGTCGGGCGCGAGGACGTTTACGCGTTGTCCTTCCTTGCCAACGCCGGGCTACGGTTCTCTCTGATGTATGCCTATATCTATTTGCGTATTGGGCAGCGCTTGGCTCAGGTCCAGCAAGCCGGCGGCGGTTACCTGGGTGTTAGCCAAACCGATATACTCCAGGCCTTTCATATCCTTCAGATAAGCTAACGCGCCGTCCGTCACCTTCGTGCCCGACAGCATGAGCCACTTCAGGCCTTTGATATCCTTCAAGCTCGCCAACCCGACATCCGTCACCTGGGTGCCGACGAGATTGAGCGATTGCAAACTCTTCATCTCCTTCAGGTCCGCCAACCCAGCGCCCGTCACCTGGGTGTCCGCCAATTCGAGCTGCCACAGGCTGTCCATTTCCTTCAAGTTCACCAAGCCGGCGTCCGTCACCTTTGTGCCACTGAGCGAGAGCGATTGCAGCTTCTTCATATGCTTCAGGTGCTCCAACCCGGCGTCTGCCACATGAGTGTTATCAAGTTGGAGGGACTGCAGGAGTGTCATCTCCTCCAGGTTCGCCAGCCCGGCGCCCGTCACCTGGGTAAGACCATCCAGGTCGAGATCACGCATCTCTTTCATCTCCTTCAGGTTCACCAACCCGGCGTCCGTCACCTGGGTCGAACCCAGCTTAAGGTCCCGCATGTCTTTCATATCCTTGAGGTTCGCCAAGCCGATGTCCGTGACCTTCAACCCGGTGAGATCGAGCTGTTGCAGGCTCGTCAACTCCTTGAGATACGCCAACCCAGCGTCAGTCACCTTTGTTTGAGTAAGCGACAGCGTCTGCAGACCTTTCATCTGCATCAGATACTGCAAGCCGGCGTCCGTCACCTTCGTGCCCATGAGATTAAGTGACCGCAAGTCTTTCATCTCCTTCAGTTGCTCCAACCCCGAATCCGTCACCTGAGTGGCAAACAGATCGAGGTTCCGCAGGGACCTGATCTGCCTCAAGGTCGCCATGCCCGCGTCACCAATTGTCCTGACCGTGAGTTTGAGCGTTTTCAGGTTTTTCAACTGCACAAGTTCCGCCAACCCCGCATCCGTAACTTTCGTGCCACCGAGATCGAGCGCTTCCAAGCTTTGCATCTCTTTCAGATGTTCCAGCCCGGCGTCCGTGATCGGCGTGCCGGTCAGATCGAGCTTCTGCAAGGCTGGCATCTGCTTGAGGTACACCAACCCGGCGTCCGTCACATTGGCGAACTTAAGACCGAGGACGTGCAGGCCCTTCATCTCTTTCAGGACGGCCAAAACGGCGTCCGTCACGCTCTTGTCATCTAGATCGAGTTCCCGCAAGCCTTGCATTTTGCTCACGTACTCCAACCCGGTGTCCGTCAACCATCTGCACCCCAATCCGAGTTCCCGTAAGCCTTGCATTTTGCTCAACTGCTTCAACTCGGCTTCCCTCAAATCGTTGCCTACAAAGTGGAGCTTCTGCAGACCTTTCATTTTCGTCAGATATGTTATCCCGGGGACCGACAAACGGTTCCAATAAAAATCGAGTTCCTGCACGTCTTGCCTGTCCTTCAAAGCGGCCACGTCATCATCCGTCGCGAAGTACAGAATCAAGGACGTTCCGGCCCCGGGTCCTACGGCCGGCGCGGCCGCGTCAGTCGCGGGCCCGGCAAAACTGAGTGCTGCGGTCAGGACAGTGGCGAGCGCGGTCAATGTGCAGATCATGGCAATCGCTTTCCAGGAAAGAGACGAAACCCAATGTCTCGACGTGTCCAGGACGTGCGTCACGCGGCGGCCCAGGGACGAGCGGAATCGGATGACGCCGAGCCCGGCGGCGGATTCCGGCCGCCGGAGCAAAAGCCTCTCTGCCGCTGCGGCCAGGTCGCTCGCATAAGCCTTCGCGTCGGCGCCCAGCGCCAGCACCCGGTCGTCGGCCGCGTCTTCGCCGGCATCCTCCAGCCGCCGGGCCAGCACCCACAGCAGCGGCTGGAAGAAACCCGCCGCGCGGACGGCCCGCGCGAGGAAGTTCCACAGACAATCCCGCCGCGCCTGGTGCGCCAGTTCGTGCATGAGCACTCGATCCAGCGCGCCGTGGAGCAAATCGTCTTCCTGGGCTTGAGGAATGATGACGACCGGCCGCAGTGCGCCGGTGAGGATCGGCCCGCCGATGTCGGGGCTGGTCCGCAGCCCCGGCGCGCGCACTCGCAGCCGTTCGCAGAAACTCCTCAGCCTGGCGAGAGTGGAGGAATCTTTGACCGGCACGCTCCGGCGGCGCGTTCTCCAGAGCGCGACGTGCGAAATCAGCAACCACGCCGCGAGCAGCCCGGCGCCCGCCGCCCAGAGCGCGGCGATGATCGTCGCCGGTTTCGGCATCGCGCTCGCTGCCTTCATCGGCGGCGCGACGGGCAGGCGCGCCGGCGCGCCAGGGACCGCTCCGACGCGAGCCGCGTCAGACGAGGCATCCATCGGCGCGGGCTCCGACGGCGGCGGCATAACGGCCGCCAGCGGCGCCGCCGGCAACCGGACGGCGCAGGACAGCCCGGCCCGCTCTATGGATAACGATACGACCGGCGCGAGGATCACCGCGAGCAGCGCGGCGCGATAGATGGCGCTCCGCGCCAGGCCGCTCCTGCCGAACAGCCTTGCCAGCAGCAGCGCCGCCGCGATAAGGATGCTGGAGTGAAGAAGAAATCGCGCCCCTTGCGCGCAGAGGAATCCGCTTGCCCCTGTCGGATCCAGGTTCATGGCTTGGCCTCCTCGATCACCTTCTTAATCTCATCGAGTTCCTTGCGCGTGAGCTTCTCGTGCTTCACCAGGTAAGCGACCATGCCGGAAGGCGAGCCGTTGAACACGCGCCCGATCACGTCGCGCAGCGCGAAGCGCGCTGCATCCGTCTCCGTCACCAGCGGGAAGAAGATGAACGTGCGGTCATTGACCTGGTGGCCGACCGCGCCCTTCGCCTCGAGTTTCCGCAGCAGGGTCTGGACGGTGGAGTGGACCGGCGCGCCCTGCCCCGCGAGCGCCTCGGTGATCTCCCGCGCGGTGGCCCGCTTTCGCTTCCAGAGCACCTTCATGATTTGATGCTGCACACGTCCGAGTCGAACGCTTGCCATGAGCGGCCTCCCATCAAAGACCCGTTACACACACCGTGGTAAATCTACCACAGTAAACGCTGCGTGTCAAGAGAATTTTTCAAAAATTCCGAATCCGTAATTACCGACCCGTTCGCCGCAGCTTCAATGAAGGCAGGAGCGCCGAATGCGGGAAGCGGAGGAGGAACCCGACGAGTGCGGAGTGCAAAATGACGCCGGGTGCGTTCCAGGGGAACTCGGCGAGATGTTGCATTCGACCCCGTTGTTCCGTAGAATTCACCGTGGAATATACGCAGAGAGGAGTTTTTATGGCACGATTGAAGCCGCTGGGAATCGAGGTCAAGGATGTTGACGCGCTTCTACTGGATGACGGAAACCCGAGACTTGTCGCCATGGGCGAGACCAAGACGCAAGACGAACTTGTTCAGGTCCTTTGGGATGAAATGGCTGTCAGTGAGGTGGCGCTCTCAATCGCGGCCAACGGGTACTTCGAAGAGGAGCCCCTCTTCATCGTACCCGGTGACACGGGCAGACCGGATCAGAAGGGAAAATTCGTCGTTGTTGAAGGCAACCGCCGGCTGGCTGCCGTCAGGTTGCTGCGGGATGCGGCGCTCCGCCGCCTTGTCAAAGCGACAGACCTGCCGACGCTGACCGAGGCGCAACGCAGGGCACTGGCTCAACTGCCCGTATCGGTCTACCCGAACAAGAAGGCTCTATGGGAATATTTCGGCTTTCGGCATGTCAACGGTCCTAAGGAATGGGACTCCTTCAGCAAAGCTGCTTACATAGCCAGTGTCCGCCGCAACTATGGCATAAGCCTAGATGAGATAGCGCGAAGGATCGGCGACCAGCATAGCACAGTTGCACGTATCTACCGTGGATTCGTGTTGCTGGAGCAGGCCGAGGAAATGACCAACTTCAAGCGGGAAGACCGAATTGCAAATCGTTTCTTTTTCTCTCACCTCTATACGGCGGCTGATCAAAAGGAGTACCAAGAATTCCTGGGCATTGACCCAGAAAAGCCCCTGAGGGATAACCCAGTCCCGAAGTCTCACCTGCCCCAGCTTCGGGAACTCATGGTCTGGCTATTCGGCAGTAAGTCCGATGGAAAGTCGCCCGTGGTGGAACGACAGAACCCACATCTGAATTGGCTCCGCCACGTTCTCGGAAACAAACAAGCCGTCTATGCTCTTCGTTCTGGTATAAGTTTGCAGCGAGCGTATGAGATTAGTCTTGGTGACGACCGGCGTTTTCAGGAGGCCCTAGTCAGAGCGAAGGATGCCCTGCAGGAGGCAAAGGCCACCGTCACAACCGGCTACAAAGGTGAGGGTGACATGCTTCGTGTAATGGACGGGCTCCTTGACCTAGCTCGTAGCATTGCCGACGAAATGCGCCGGAAGGCAAAAGAGTGAATCATGGCATCGAACATCCCTCTACCCTCTGACGTCACCGACCCCATCATCCTTGCGGACTGGCTTGAGGTCTTAGCTCTGACAACGGACGACGGAAACGCCAGCCACGGAGACCTTCAACGTGAACTGAACAGACTCGGCGTTGACGGTTTCGACGGCATCTGTACGGAATGCATGACGGAACTGCACAGACGCGTCGCCGCCACACCAGGGAACTATCCTTTCACCTTCTCTGGAACGCTGCTGAGAACACGAGACGACTGGGGGGACTACACGCCCTATATCTTCTGCCTGCTTCTTTCCTATTGTGGCGAAAAAACAAAGAACATCAAAGGTCTCGATCACGAGAGGATGTTCGAAGAGTTGTCCTGCCTCGCCGCGCGGAACTACATAGGCGGTGAAGTGGTCCGATTCGGTTCCCCCCGGAAGGAATTACCCAGTGGGTTCCGTGAAGCCCTGACCATTGTTTGCGGCAAGGTCAAGGAATGGACGCCGGTTACTGGCAAGACGCTTCACAGGCAGGATGGCGGCCTTGATCTTATTGCCTGGAAGCACTTCCCGGATGAGCAGATTGGCAAGATTATCCTTTTCGGACACTGCGCATCGGGGGCCGGTTGGAACAGCAAAATTAATGAACTCCAACCGAATGACTTCTGCACACTGTGGCTTGGCGGCGACAGAAGCCCGGTCGTCAAGTCTTTCTTCATACCTTATCGCCTTTCGCCAGAGATGTTCGCAGATCGAGCCGTGTCCGCCAAACTGTTTTTCGACCGCTGTCGGATCGCCCACTGTGTGCCAAGTGGCGAATTCGTTGCGCGTACCAAGAAACTGTGTCTGCAATGGTGTCGGCAGGTTCTGAAGAGGGTTCGAGCATGACTGCTCGAAGACTACCCCTCCACGCCATCTGCCCCTACTTCGCCATGTTCCCGGAGAGTTTCGTCCGGGAACAGGTCGAGTCGTATTCCGAGCGGGACGACTGGGTTTTCGACCCTTTCTGCGGGCGCGGGACAACGGTCCTTGAGTCTCTACTCGCCGGAAGGAACGCGGCGGGCTCTGATGTGAACCCCGTCGCCTACTGTGTGTCACGTGCGAAAGCTGAACGCCCAACACTTGATGCGGTGCAGCTGAGGATAGATGGGCTCCAAGAAGTATATGTACAGGTTCCGCATGAGCGCTTGGAGCAGACCCGATCGAATCTTCCTCCTTTTTTCCGCCGAGCGTTCTACCCGACCACGCTTCGTGAACTGCTGTTTTTGCGATCGGCTTTAGCCTGGCGGCGCACCTGCGCTGACCGGTTTATCGCAGCTCTTATCCTTGGGTCTTTGCATGGCGAGATGGATCGTTCCAGCGCATACTTCAGTAACCAGATGCCGCGCACCATCTGCCTTAAACCGGATTACTCTACGCGCTACTGGCGCGCCAATGGCCTTTTCCCGAAGAAACGCAAGGTCTTCGACATGCTCAGGGAAAAGGCCGAACATCGGCTGCAGGACCTCCCGGAATGCCCCCGAGGAAAGGTCGCACTGGTGGACGCTCGCCAAGTTTCAAGACGCTTCAAAGAATTGCGCCACAAGGTTGCCCTCGTCGTCACCTCCCCGCCATATCTTAATGTAACCCGGTACGAAGAGGATCAATGGCTCCGACTTTGGTTCCTCGGTGGCGAACCCCGGCCTACTTACGGACAGGTATCGAAGGATGATCGTCACGAAGGCGTTTACAATTACTGGCAGTTCCTCAAAGAATCGTGGATCGGAATAGCGCCCTTGCTCGCGAATCACGCAAAAATCGTTGTCCGCCTGGGCGCTATTGGCCTAGAGGATGTCGAGATAACGCGAGGATTGACGGCGTCCATAAGAGCGACATTCTCGAGGGTTCGCGTAATTCGCCAGCCGACCCGTTCCAAGATTGTCAGACGCCAATCACGGAACTTCTTGCCGAGGAGCAAAGGCTGCTTGTTTGAAATGGACTACGTTTTCTCAGTCTGATACCGTGATGGGGCGAACCAGGGAAAGACGGCCTATTCCCTTCGTCCGCGAAACCCCCTCGGGCGATATGCAAATTGCCTAAGCGGCATCTATCCACTGGGAATAGCGCGGTCAAGGCCCGGGGAGTAATGTCTTTCTGACGGGGTCAGTCGTTCCGTTTGCCATTCTATGCCCTTCCTTCTTCGCCGTCTGTAGTAGCCTTGTTGGCTACGAAGGATGGGACGGGCACACTACGAGCCCGCCGTTTGACGCCGGCGGAGCATTGCGCGACAATGGATGAATTGGCGGACACGAAACGCTGTCTTATGTTTGGGCGGGTAGTTATGCCGGAGTTGCCTCGGGCGGACGTGCCGATCGCGATCACCGCGCACGGGAAGGGCGTGGCGATTTTCCGCGCGGCCAGGGATGGGCTGGCGTGGGAAACCTCGGCCGACGGGGTGCGATGGGAGACGGCCAGCGCGCCGGCCGGCGACGCGGGGCCGCTCCGCCCGATCTGCTCGGCCGAGCGGTCCGGCGAGGGGCAGTTGCTCTGCGCCGACCCGGAAGGCCGCATGCTGGGCGTGGCCGCCGGCGACCGGCGGCTGTCGCTGAACGAGCGGTTCCGGCCGCAGTTCTCCGACGAGCCGTGGTACGAACGGCTGCCCGCGCCGGAGGAGATGACGATTCTCCACGATGAGGCGCAGGCGGTGTACCGCGCGTTCTTTTCCGCGCACCGCAAGAGCGGCCGCGATCCCGAGCGGCGCGGCTGCGTCGGGTCGGCGACTTCGCCCGACCTTCGGACCTGGAGCACCGAGCCGCCGATCTTCGCGCCGAACCTGTTCAGCGATATGGTCGCGCCGAGCATTTTCAGCGACGGCGGACGCCACGTGCTTTTCTACGCGACGCCGGAGCTGGGCGGGCTGCTGGGGCTGCGGTTCGCGATCGCGCCGCACCTGGAAGGGCCGTACGAGCGCCTGGAGCCGGACCTGGTGGCGCGGGATGCGCGGACGGCGGTGCACGCGGTGCGGGTGGGCGAGCGGCGCCTGGTGTTCTTCGGCCGCGCGGAGCCGGCGCGGCCCGGCGGCGCGGCGGTGTCGAGGCCGGGTCTGCTGGAATTCCACGCCGACGGGCGGCCGTTCGTGCGGTTCTACGACGGGCTGCTGGGGCTGCTGGGGCGCACGCTGTTCCAGACGGAGATGGCGCTCAGCAGCGGTGAGATTCTCGCGCGGGTGCTGCCGCGCTACGGGACGGATTTCCGGCTGACGCTGAAGGTCCGCAGCCTGGGCGCGAAGGCGCTGGGGGTGCTGTTCCGGACGACGATGACCGGGTCGGACAACGTGACGCTGTGGCTCGATTTCGCGGCGCGGGCGGTGCTGCTGCGCCGCGGGGTGAGCGGGCGGCTGCTGGCGCGCGCGCCCTGCCGGCTGGCGACCGGCGAGGAGCACCGCGTGTCGCTCTGGGTGGAGGGCGGATTCGCCGATGTCTACCTGGACGATGAGTGGGTGCTGAGCTGCGCGACCGAGGGGCGGAAGTCCGGCGGGTTCGGGCTGGCGACGCTCGGCGGCGAGGGGCGGTTCGATGCGGTGACGGCGCAGGCGATTCAGACGCTCTGAGGCGAGTTCCGTAGCAGTTTCGCCATACCTCGATGTATTTTTACTATACAGCCAAGTCCGATAATGCGTCGTTTCCACGCATCCCGCCTGCCAGAATCGCATAAACCTGCGATTTTGCGCTAATCAGAAATCCTTGTCCCACGATAGTTAATGCGGCGGCGCTCCGCAATGCCGCGGAGATGCGCCGTTGGGCATGCGCTTTGCTGAACTGGAGGTCGCAGGACAACGAGGCGTCAAGGAGACCGGGATGAAGAAGCCTGATGAAGTGGCGCAGAACGAAGTGATTCTCGGCGTCGTCGCCGAGGAACCGACCGAGTACGACCGACACGGGTATCTTCGTCCGTGGCGCTATTTCCGCTTTTATATGCTCTATGAGCCCAATTCCCGAAGAACCTGCTGGCTGCCCGAGGGATACGAAGTCTAGCCGATGGGCGATTGACGAACCGCGAAGTGCTCTAGGGGGAAGAAGATGCGTTCCGATCGCTTTGGGAAGGAGTGCTTGAAAGCGTTCCTCCACTACGCACGGCCGTCACCCGAAGGACCCGGAACTATTCACCTGGGTATCTCGGATCCGCTGGGCGGACTGCCTCAGCACGACGCGCAAGCCCCGAAGAGGAAGCCCAAAGAGCACCCGCCCGCGGAACCGGAGTAGACGGCTGGGGCCGTCGGGACCGGCGCAAGGACGGGTCAGCCCTTCTTCTCGACCGGGTCATAGCCGCCGGGACTGAACGGGTTGCAGCGCAGGAGCCGCCAAATTCCCTTCAACACGCCTCGAATCGCGCCCCGCGTCCGAATCGCCTCAATCATGTACTGCGAGCACGAGGGATAGAACCGGCAGCGGGGTCCCAGCAGCGGCGAGAGACCCTTCTGATAGCCCCGCACCAGGGCGATCAACATGCTACCGAGGGGCGAAGACCTTTCCAATTCTGCTCAAGGCCTCTCTGAATACCGGCTCGATCTCGGCCAGCGTCAGGTTCCGCCAAGTCGTCCGCGGCACGATGACCAGGTCGCACGGGACGGTCAGCCCATGGCGGTTGAGGCGGTAAGCCTCGCGAAGGAGCCGCTTGATGCGGTTCCGCCGGACCGCGTTCCCATGCCGTTTGCCGACGCATAATCCCAACCGCGCGTGGCCGAGTCCATTCGGCAGGGCGCGGACGCTTATCTCGCGAAGCTCAAAAGCGCGCCCTTCCTGAAAAACGCGGTCGAACTCCCGCTTCAAGCGCACATGCTCAAAGGCTCGAAACCGGCAGTCCGTTTTCACTGGAACGTCCTCCATTGTGCGGCGGAACTTCTCGGCCGGCCCGAACACTATAGCATATTCTTCATTGCGTTCCACGGGCAAGCGGCGCCATCGCGGCCGGGCGGCACGCGCAGCCATATTCCGCGAAGCTCGATCAGTAACTGTTTCTTTCTGCTACGATGTCGCTCCAAGAAGCATTGCGGGTTGCGGGGCTCAAATTGAAACCGCCGTCGCAAGTTTCCATCAATATTGCGGTTATGCTCGTATTTATTAATTAGGTTCGCGCTCATGCAGCGGCACTGGCTTTGCAGCTTGCTGAAATGAAGATTCCGCCCCAGCGAGAGATGATTTCGAAATGGGCGAGGGTAGACGACAGTGACTGAGACCGGAGATTTCGCGGGAACGACTGGGCGCAATCGTTGTCGAGCGGAGCCCGGCCGCGTCGGGCGACCGTCGCAGGCAAAAGGCGGCGATCTCCGTGGCGGCCTCAACTCGGATGCTCACCTGGTTCATGCAGGGGCCGGACGGGACGCCCGATATGACCCTCGCACTGCCGAGAGGGCATAAAGATGGAACAAGCGATTCTGCTGGTTGAGGGGAGCGCGACGGACGCGCTGATCGTTAAGCACGCGCTCAGGAAAAATTTCGGCGTGCATCACGCGCGGACGGCGCAGGAAGCCCGGGAACGGCTGAAGCGGCAGGCCTTTGCCGGCGTGGTGCTCGACTGCTCGCTGCCCGAGGCCAACGGGCTGGCTCTTCAACAGTGGATCATTCAGCAGGGGCTCGACGTGCCGGTCATCGTCATCTCCGACGAGGGCGATGAGCGCCTTGCGACCGAAGCCTTCAAACAGGGCGCCTATGACTACGTCGTCAAGTCCGAAGAGAGCCTCGCCGCGCTCGGCGCGGTGGTCCACCAGGTGCTGCAGCGGCACGAGCTGGAGCAGCGCGCGCAGATCCTGCAGCAGATCGTCGAGAACGCGTCCGAGGCGATCATCACCATGCGGGAGGACGGCCAGATCCTCACGGCGAACCGGGCGGTCGAGACGACCTTCCTGTACCGGCCGGAGGAGGTGATCGGCCAGCCGTTCACACTCCTGTTCCCGGAGGACAGGCCGGACCAGCAGGCGCGCGGGATGCTCGCGGCGGGCGCAGCGGGGAAATCCTGGCAGGGCGAGCTGCCGGCGCGGCGCAAGGATGGCTCCGTCTTTCCCTCGCACATGTCCTGTTCGGTCCTGCGCGACCGCTCCGGCCGCACTCGTTGCCTGATCGGGATCGTGCGCGACGTCACCGAGCGCCGCCAGTTCCTCGACCAGCTCAAGCATCTCTCGATCACGGACAACCTGACGGGCCTCTACAACCACCGGTTCTTCCACGAGCGGCTGCGGTATGAGTTCGCGCGCGCGCGGCGATATCGCGAGCAGCTCGGCTGCATCATGATTGACGTGGATTTCTTCAAGACCGTCAACGACACCTACGGGCACCTGCTCGGCGACGAGGTGCTCAAGTCGCTCGCCGGCATCGTCAGCGGGGCCACTCGCGCGGTGGACATGGTGGCGCGATATGGCGGCGAGGAGTTCGCCCTCCTGCTGCCCAGCACGGACCTGGAAGGAACGGCGCGGTGCGCGGAGCACATCTGGGAAAGCGTAGGGACCACGGAGATCCGCACGCGCCAGGGCGCGCTGCGCCTGACGGTCTGCGCCGGCGTCGCCGCGCTCGCCGACGATATGAAGGATGAAGAGGAACTCTGCCGCCGGGCCGACGGCGCGCTCCTCATTGCCAAACGGCGCGGACGCAACAACGTCTGCGTCTGGGACTCCGCGCTCCTGGGTGCGGACGTGCAGCCCCAGGTGCTGCAAGGGCAGAACTTCGCCGAACTGCGCTCCAACCTGCTCCGGCTGAGCGGCCCGGCCAAGGGACGCTACGTCGAGGCGCTGCGGCCGCTGCTGGAATCCTGGTGCCGGCGCAACCCATCGCTGCAGCGGCGCATGGCCAACGTGGCGATCTTCGCGATGGAGCTGGGCCGCGCGGCGCGGATGCGGCCGGAAGAACTCGAGGCCCTGCACAACGCCGCCCTGCTCCACGTCATCGCCGGCGCGGCCGCCGGGCCGGAGCCGCCCCGAGAGCGCCAGGACGGCTCCAGGCGGACGGACGCCGCGCAAGAGCCCGCGAACGCGGCGGAGGAACTCGCCTGCGGGTTGCGCGTCCTGGACCTGGAAACGGAATGCCTGCGCCACTGCCGCGAGCGATACGACGGCGCCGGACTCCCGGACGGACTGACGGGCAAGGACATTCCGCTGGGGGCCCGAGTGCTTGCCGTGGCGGATGCCTGCGACACGCTGATCTCGGACCGGGCCGAAGGTCCCGGCTCGATGGACGGCGAAACCATGGAGGGCTTGCGCCGCCGATCCGGGAAGGAACTCGATCCGGACCTGATCGCCCTGTTCGTAAAGGCGCACTGCGTGAACGCGAGCGGATGATCGAAATGGAAAGCGCGGAATGAGCAGGGTCAGCCGATGGCGAAGGGCGCCAGGGCAATTTCGCGCGAATCCTCGCCGGCGGCGATGGCGCATTCCATTTGCGCGCGTTTAATTCAACGCCCGACCGGCTCGAAGATTGGGGCATCAACCCGGCCGACCACACCGCCTGGGCCGTCATTAATCACGCCGCCGACGCCTTCGCCGTCGGCGGAATTCGGACGCGGCCCTGGTAGGGCATTGCCGCCGTGATAGGGCGCGCGCCAGGCCCTGCCGCCCGCGAAAAAGCGGCCCCGCTCTATTTTCTAATAACCCGCCTGACTGCAGCCAGTTTGAGCGTAGAATCCAACGTTCGAATATGGATTAAACTTTCGAGGAAGGTCAAATGGGTGATCGCGACGGACAGAAAAGGCCTCGCAGTCGCGGCTGCGGGCTCAACAAACTCCGCCGGATCACCAAAGGGGATAGAATGAATGGTATTGTGTGGGGCTGTTGAAAAAGGCGTCCGACGCGCTAACTCCGGCGCGCATCTCCATTCGGTCATTCCCGCGCAAGCGGGAATCTAGGCTTTCCGCGCGCGGCTCTGGATTCCCGCCTTCGCGGGAATGACAATGAGCATTTTTCAACAGCCCCTTGTGTCCCCAGTTTCCGCCCAGTTTCCGGCAGGGGTGGGCAAGGAGACGACAATGGAAGAATTCAGAAATCCGTCGAATTGTGATGGTTGTGGTAAGCCAATGGAGGCTCGTGTGACAAGATTACCCTTCGATCGCAATTTGTGTTCGGAATGCCGTATAAAGGAGTGGGACCTCTTGCACAAAAGCGAGCCGCGCTCTGAGCAGCCAAAGAGGTGCGGGCGCTGTCATGGAACGGGGAAAATCAAGGGGTATAAGTGTATGGCGTGCAATGGTACTGGGCGACCATAGGGGCAAACAGAACGACTGGAGCAGAGCCTATCTATCATCGCGCAATAGCCCACGGTGCGACGACACGGAGTTGTCAAGGACTTCGGGGGAATTCCGGAGCATAAACCCTATTTTCCCCCACCTTCGCATGCGGGCAAGCTACCCCGCTGCCTTGCGCATGTCAATCAGGAACAGGATTTATGTAGCCGGAATACTGCGGGAATATTGACCAGAAACGCTGGGGCAAGAAACACTTTCTCGCCGCTGGATCAATTCCCGCCGCCGGCCTGCGTCAGGACGTAATAATACGGTTTCATGGCGACAAAGACGTCGTCGTAGGTCTTCCATTCGTAGAAGAGGTATTTCTTTCCGTCGAGCGTCTTGATGGTGTAAGCGGAGGCAATATGCTCATTCTTTGACAGGACGAGACCTTTGGTCCACGTGGGCGCGGGAGCGGGCGGCCTGCTCTTATCGAACGCGACCACCATCTTGCCGTCGTCCAGGAAGCTCATCTCCGTGAGAAACAAGCTATTCCGCCATTGTTTTTCACCAGGACGAAATTCCTCGATCGTCTTTACATAGTCCACGGACAACCATTTGCCATGAACCGCCGGATCATCCACGAAAGGATAGTCGGTGCGCTCAACGGTCCTGATCTTTAGTTGGTCGGCCGGCCGCGGATTTATTTGCGACTTGCGAGTGACGTAGAGGAGGTATACTTCGTCGTTACGGAAGTATATTTTCACGCCGCGTTCCTGCCGAGCGTAGTAGCCCACACCTTGTGAACCATTCTTGAATAACACGCCATCGGGAGTGCCGGGCAAGTCGCGGCCTTTGAGATCAACGGTCAGGTCGGGCGCGTCCATCACTTTCAGCGCCTTTTCCAGGCTCGAACCGACCCGCAAGCCGTCGCCGAAAACATAGTCACTTTTTTGGCTGAAGTGCAGTTCCCAGACCTGGAGGTTGAGTATTACCACAGAAAAGCCGTTGTTGTAATACATAATGTACGAATTAGGCAGATTGTCTTTCGTGATGGGCTTGGGGCCCGAGTTCCTGTAGAAGATCGGTTCGCCGAATAGGCGAATGATGTCAGCGGGCGTGGCCTTTTCCAGGTTCAACTGGGCGACTTTCGCATTCATGTCCGTAATGCTTGTTGCCGTTGGGTTCGCATCGGTTGCCGGCTCGGCTTTCAGGGCGGCCATCGGCATGACGAACAGCGTTACCAGCGCGGCTGCGGCCGCCGCCGCAATCCAGCGCAACCGGCGATGCTTCCACGCCGGATGGGCGAGATACTCGATCCGGCGGCGGAGGAACGCGGGATTCTCGAAAAGGCCCAAAAGGCCCAGTTCCGGCTCGAGCCTGGCCTGCCGGTGACGCGCGGCAGCGGTCAAGAGAGTCAGGCCGTACTCGCGCGTCCGCTCGCGCAGCCGGACCGACACGGCCGCGTCGCAGCAGATTTCGCGCAAGTCGCGCAGCCGCCGGCCCGCCAGCCATAGGGCGGGGTTGAACCAGTAAACGATGTAAAGGAGCGATTGGATGGCACTGACGATGAGGTCGCCGCGTTTCAGGTGCGCGAACTCGTGCGCGAATACGTGTCCCAGTTGTTCATCTGACAGCTCGCAATAGGATTCGGGCAATAACACAACCGATTGAAAGACGCCGCAAACGCCTGCGCTCTGAACGCTCGTCGTCAAGACCATTCGCGGCGGCCGGCGCATGTGGAATTGAACGGCATGATGCGCGAACGCTTCAGCGACGCGCTCGGGAATCGGCGTCTCACCCGCGCGGCGCACCAGCCGGCGCAGCCGCAGGAGCCGAGCGAGCAGCCAACCCATGAAAAAAAGGCTGGCGGCGGTTGCGCAAAGCATGGCCCACGATTGGGTGGACAACGTCGCATGCGGCAGCGCCGGCAAAGTCAAGGTGGCTTGAATCGGCGCCATGACCGCAACTGAGTCGCTCGGGGTGAGCGCCGCCGATTGAATCGCCGCCACGGCTCTGCCGTGCGAGTGGAGAAGTCGCGCTGAGAGACTCGTCGGCAGTGCAAACGACGGCGGAATCACGAGCCGGGCCACGACCAGCAGCCACAAAGCATAGCGCACTTGCGGCCAGCCTCGGCGTTTCAGGATAAGGTCCGCCGCCCAGACCAGCCCGGCCAGGAGCGCCGTCTGCCAGAGCATCGGCAGCATCCACGTCCACCAGCCAGCGGCAAGGGCATTAATGTGGTCCGTCATCGCTTGCCCTCCTTTTTCTTGACGTTGTCCTGAAGCAGGCTCATGAGTTTCTGAAGCTCGCCCGGCGGCAACTCTTCCTCTTTCACCAGGAAATGAATGAGATCGGCGAACGCCCCGTCGAAGGCGTCCGTCGCCAGCGCCCCGAGCGCGCTCAGGCGCGCTTTGCGAGGCGTCAGGCGCGGCTCGTAGAGGCTCGTCTTGCCCTCTTTGCGTTCTGCCAGGGCTCCTTTGGCCACCAGCCTAGAGAGCATCGTCCTGATCGTCGTGTAGGCCCACCGGTCACCGCCGGGCAAACGCCCCTCGATGCCCCGCGCGGTGACCGGATGTCCCTGCCAGACGGCGTTCATCAACTTCCATTCTGCCGGCGTGAGTCGCATCGTCAGCTCATCCTACTAAGACCATAATCAGTGTACTACATATGTCGCAGATGTCAAGAGGCAAATCGTTATTTATTTGGGAGTTGGCGCCGGCGGTTAGGTTCGTTTTTTCAAATGGCACTGCCGGGCGATCTGCTTTTTCAGCGGTCTCTCGCGGGCGCGTCAATGGAGGGCATCATTGCAGGCTTAGCGCGGGCTATCCGGCCTCGTTGCGGACCGTTTTCGGCATCATTGTGACGGCATGAAACGGGCACGATGTCAGGAATACTCTGATTGTTCCACGTGAAACAATTTATAAAACATCTTATACGATTCGGGGATGCGGCTGACGAAGTGCGGCATGTCGAAAGTCCAGTCGGACTTGCGAGATGTCGCACTTAACGCAGGATCTCGATCTCACCGAATGCACCCATGCGTCCGCCGATGGTGATCAGCAGTCCCTTGAGCAGGCCGCGCTCCTGCTCCTCGCGCAGCGTTCTCTCTACGTCGTCCGGCGACAGGATGCGGTTGCCGATGGCGGTGGCGGCGGCGTCGGCCAGGGCGGCGCCGGCGGCGACGCAGACGATGGCGTCCGAGCGGCCGAACGACAGGCTGTGCCCGACCGTGCCCGATGAGGTGCAGACGCCGAGCGCGCCGCCGGCGGGGTTCACCTTCAGTTTGATCCCGCCGGTGTAAGGCGAGTGCTCGCCGGCGTACAGGCCCATCTCGACGGGGCGGCCCATTTTCAGGTAGATGTCGCCGCCGTTCTCCACGATCACTTCCGGCGTCCAGCGGAGCAGGCCCTCGCCGACGAACTGCGCGACGGCGCCGGCGACGGCGGCCATGGGGCCGACATCGCAGACGCGGCCCGACTCGATCATGGCGCGGACGACCGGCCCGGCGCGGACCGGCATCGGCAGCGGCGCCAGGCTCGTGCGGAAGACGGGGCGGCGGCGGATTTCCGCCTCGATCTCGTCGCGCGCCTGCTGCGTAAGGTCCGAGGCCTGGTGGCGCAGGTCCCGGTGAGCGCGGATCATCAGGTCGCTCTCGCGGATGGCGACCCGGAAACTCACCAGGCCGGACTTCGCGACCCAGTCGCGGTAAAACCGAGCTTGATGCGGGTCAGGGATCAGAGGACTGCATCCGATGAAACAAGGTTACGGCAAACTCTCCGAAAGCGGATCGCGTATAACCATGAAGAAAACGAAGAGAGCGCTGGGCCAGAGCTGGATCAAGAGACGCCCGCCGGCGGTGGTCAGTTGCCAGTCCAGCGGATTCGGGGTGATGAGGTAAATGGAAAGGTAGCCGGCCCAAGTCAGTCCAAGCGTCCATGCGGCCGCCAGGGCGCCCTGAAACTCTTTTCCATCCCGCCTGATCCCGAAAAGGAACAGCGCGCCCAGCAGCAGCGGCACAGGGGTGATCGGGAGATATCGCAGTTCATCCCATCGCCCGAAGGTGAAGGCGTGCTTGAGGAACCATTTCCCAATGGCCGCGTATCTCGACGGCGTCAGGATCCACTGCAGGGCGCCTTCGCGGCCGGCGGGGCCGACGATCTCGTTGGGCGGAGCGTAGCGGCCCTTGAAGAACAGCACGATCAGCAGCACCGGCAACAACCCGGCGAGGAACGGCCACGCCCAGCTCCAGCAGGTGCGCGGGCCGGACTTCCTGATCAGAGTCCAAACTCTCGGCAGCAGGACGCAGATCATGAAAAGCAGCCCTTCGTTCTTCGTCCAGGCCGCCATGCCGCAGGCCAGCCCGGCCAGCGCCAGGAGTCCGCGGCCGCCTTCCCTTTCCCGGTCCGCGAGGCAAAGCAGGACCAGCGTCGCCAGATAGAAGAAGGCCAGCGGCACGTCGGCATATTGCGCGGCCGCGTGCCCGATGAAAAATGGGGTGCCGGCCAGTACGATCACAGCCAGGGAGCCGCGCAGTTTTCCGCGCAGAAGCGCAAGGCCTGAGAAAAGGAGCAGGCATGCGCCCGCCACAAAAACGAAGGCGACCAGAATGGGGCCCAGGACAGTTTCCCCGCCGGCAAAGACCCAACTGCGCATGACGGAGCCCGGGAGCAGCAGCGGGTAGTCCAGAGACGACCAACTCAGCGGCTTCGAGAAGAGGTTCACCCATTGCTCGCCGCCTCGATAGAGGAAGCGGGCATGGAGGTTCTGCACGCTCCACGCGTCCCAGTCGCCATGAGGCCAGCACGCGGAGTCCAGGGCAAACGTCGCCGCGCCCATCAGGAAGACCGCCAAGGCCGCCGCCGGCGCGGCGAGCGTCAAGGGTCCGCTTTCCTTCAAACCGGCGAGGGCCGGTTTCCCGGGCGAGTGCCGGAGGACCGCGCAAGTCACGAGAACTGCGAGGACAACGAGTTCTGCAACGGGCAGGTTGTCGAGATGGCCGCGCGCCGCCACCAGATAGAGAAATGACAGGCAGGAAGTCGCTCCCAGTCCCAGGCCGGTCGCCAGCGACACTTTCATCAGCAGGTCGGCCTGCAGCCGCCGGCGCGGCCAGAGGAGCGTCGCAACCGCCATCCCCATCAGCAGCGCCAGCACGAACGACAAAATCAAGCCGGGCATCATGAGCCTGCCTTGCGGAGGATGAAGACGCCGTTGCGGAAGTCGTAAAGCACGATCAAGTGATGCTCTAAGATCGCCTTTTCCATGGCGTGGGGGAAGAAAAAGTTCCCGAGTATGAGATCAGGCTCGATGGAGTCAGCAATGACCAGGGGCGCCAGGATATATTCCGCCGAATGGTAGCGGCGTTCATACAGGCCCTGCGTCACGCCGCCGCTGCCCGGCGGGTCGCCCAGATAGCCGATCACCCCGGAGCGCGGGAGGAGTTTCCTCGCTTCGACGTAGCGCTTTTCATAACGAGCCATGCCCTCGGCGGCCATGGCCGAAGGCAGCGTCTGTTTCAGTCTGATAATCACGGCCAGTTGCGACAGCAGAAGCAAGGCGAGAACCAGCGTGAGCCCGATTCTTAAGCGCACCGGATACCTGGGTCGCAAGGCGGCCTGCTCCACGTTCGCCTTTCCCCGTGTTCTGTCCTGCGGTCACGTCTGCGCGATGACCCGTTCGACAAGAGCGGTCATTTTGCGCTCGGCGGCGTTGGCGACCTTGACGATCTCGGCGATATCGGCGGGCTTGAGCGCATCGGGCAGGCACATATCGGTGACGACGGCCAGGCCGAGCACGCGCATGCCGGAGTGGACCGCGACGAGCACCTCCGGGACGACGGACATGCCGACGACATCCGCGCCGATGGTGCGGAGGAAGCGGTACTCCGCGCGGGTCTCCAGGTTCGGGCCGGCGACGGCGACGTACACGCCGGTGTGGCAGCGGATGCCCATCTTGAGCGCCGCGTCGAGCGAGCGCTCGATCAGCGCCGGGTCGTACGGCCGGCAGAGGTCCGGATAGCGCGGGCCGAGCGAGTCGTCGTTCGGCCCGATGAGCGGGTTGTCGCCCATCAGGTTGATGTGGTCGTCAATGACCATCAGGTCGCCCTTGCGATACTGCGGGTTCATGCCGCCGGAGGCGCCCGAGGTCACCAGCGTGCTCGCGCCGATCGCCTTGAGGACGCGCACCGGAAGGGTGATCTCCTGCATCGAGTACCCTTCGTAATAGTGGAACCGGCCGGAGAGCGTGGCGACGGTCTTTCCGGCCAGCTCGCCGATCACCAGTTCGCCGGCGTGCGTGGCCACGGTCGTGCGCGGGAAATGCGGTATGTCGCGGTAAGGAATGACGACGCTCCTCTTGACGTCGGCCGCCAGCCGCCCGAGGCCGGTCCCGAGGATGATGCCGACGGAGGGCTTGCGCTTGCAGAAGGTGCGGATGACGTTCGCGGCCGCCTGGATCTGCTGCTGAAGCTCGCTCGCCATGCGTTGCTTGCCCATCGGCGCGACCCTTTCATCCCTAGTGTTTCGTTGCGTAAATTGGCGCACCAATTTACGCAACTAAACACGGTCCAACGGAACGCATAACTCAATAAAATGACGGGGCTTAGCGCGGCCATGCTTCCTTGCGGAAATAGGACGCCTATTTCCGCAAGGAAGCACTAGGTTTTCCAGCGTGCCACCCAGGCCCGGACGCGGTCCGGGCTGACGCCCTGGAGGCTCACACGCTTCCGGCGCGAAACACCGCCGGCGATGACCGTGACCGCGCCCGCGGCAAGGCCGAACTCCTCCGCCAGCAACTTCTCCAGCGCCCGGTTCGCCGCGCCCTTCTCCGGCGGCGCCGCGACGGCGACCTTGACGGCGTCGCCGTGCAGGCCGACGATCCGCTGCCGCGAGGCGCCCGGCTGCACCCAGATATCCACCGTGGCCGATGCCGGAGGCGGGCGGAGGTTCCGGGTCACTTGGCCGGGCCTCCGGGAGCGGCGGCGCGCGGAACGCCGTACGCGGTCGGGGCGCAACTGGTCAGCAGCCGCGCGAGGTCCTTCTTCAGCTCGCCGCGCGGGACGATGCGGTCAATGAAACCGCGCTCGAGCAGGAACTCGGAGGTCTGGAAGCCGGCCGGGAGTTCGGCGCGGATGGTCTCCTTGATGACGCGCGGCCCGGCGAACCCGATGAGCGCCTTCGGCTCGGCGAGGATGATGTCGCCCAGCGAGGCGAACGAGGCCATCACGCCGCCGGTGGTCGGGTTGGTCAGGACGGTGATGTACAGCCCGCGCGCCTGGTTGAGCCGGCCGACCACCGCGCCGGTCTTGGCCATCTGCATGAGCGCCACGACGCCTTCCTGCATGCGCGCGCCGCCGGAGGCGCAGATGAGGATCAGCGGCAGGCGCCCCGCGATGGCGTCCTCCGCGCAGCGCGTGACCTTCTCGCCGACGACCGATCCCATGCTCGCCATGAGGAAGCCGGAATCCATCACGCAAAGCACCACCGGATGCCCCTCGATGCGCGCGGTGCCGCAGACGGCGGCGTCCTTCAGCCCCGTGGCGCGCTGGTACTTTTTCAGCCGGTCCGTGTAGCTTTGCAGGTCCTTGAACTTCAGCGGGTCGGCGGAAGAGAGGTTGGCGTAGCGCTCCTCGAAACTGCCCGCGTCGGCGAGTTGCTCGATGCGCTGGCGCGCCGTGAGGGTGTAATGATGCTGGCACTCCGGGCAGACCATCAGGCGCTCCTCGACGAGCTTGCGGAACACCGTCTCGCCGCAGCCGGGGCAGCGCATCCAGAGCTGTTCGGGGATGTCTTTCTTCTTGGAAATGGCGGCAGCCATGGGAGCGGATCACCTACCCTTCGCACGGGACGCAGAGATAGTTCTTTTTGAGCGTCGCCCGGATGCGCCGAATCGCGCCCCGGAGCGAACCGGCGCGGTACACGGCCGCGCCGGCGACGATCACGTTGGCCCCCGCCTGCGCGCACGGGACGAGCGTTTCCTCATTCACGCCGCCGTCCACCTCGATATCCAGCGCCGGGCCGGCCTTCGCGCGCAGCTCGCGGATTTTGCGGAGCGCCTTCGGCATGAACTTCTGGCCGGTCCAGCCCGGCTCAACGGACATGACGAGTACGAGGTCCACCTCGTCGAGAAACGGGAAGACGGCCGAGACCGGCGTGCCGGGCTTGACCACCAGCCCGGGCCGGGCGCCGAGGCGGCGGATTTTCCGCAGCAGCGGCCGCGGGTTCGGCGCGACTTCGATGTGGAACGTAATGATGTTCGCGCCGGCGCGGATGAAGATCTCCGCGAACCGGGCCGGGTCGGTGATCATCAGGTGCGCGTCCACCGGCAGCGTGGAGGCGCTCCGCACGGCCTTGACGATATCCGGCCCGAAGGTGAGGTTCGGGACGAAGTGGCCGTCCATGACGTCCACGTGATGCCAGTCCGCGCCGGCGAACTCGACCGCGCGGACGGAATCGCCGAGGACGCGCAGATCGCACGCCAGAATCGAAGGGGCAATGATACAGCGCATACCGACCCCCGGCATGGACGTCCGTCATTTACCACAACGGCACGACGAACGGCCGGGAAGGTCAATCCGTTTCAACGCCGTGCGTCGGGCCCGTCGTGTCGTCGTGGTGAGGCATTACGGCTTCGCGTCGGTCAGGACGGCGAGGCCGGGGAGTTCCTTGCCTTCAAGGAATTCCAGCGAGGCGCCGCCTCCGGTGGAGACGTGGCGCATCTTCTCGGCGAGGCCGAACTTCTCCACCGCGGCGGCCGTGTCGCCGCCGCCGACGATGGTGATCGCCTTGCTCTTCGCGAGGGCCTCGGCGACGGCGCGCGTGCCGTCGGCGAAGGAGTCCATCTCGAACACGCCCATCGGCCCGTTCCAGACGACCATCTTCGCGCCGGCGATCTTCTTGCAGTAGAGCTTCACCGTCTCCGGGCCGATGTCCACGCCCATCAGTCCGTCGGGGATTTCGTCCTTGACGATCATGACGGTGGCGTCTTCCTTGAACTCGCGCACGGCGACGTGGTCCACCGGCAGCAGGATCGGGATGTTCTTCCTGGCGGCGTCGTCGAGCACCTGCCGCGCCACGGCGACCGGGTCCACGCCTTCGGTCTTCTCGAGCTTGGACTTGCCGACGTTCTTGCCGCTCGCCTTGAGGAACGCGTAGGCCATCGCGCCGCCGATGAGGAGGCCGTCCACGTTGTCGAGGAATTTCTTGATGACGGTGATTTTGTCGGAGACCTTGGCGCCGCCGAGGATGGCCCAGTACGGATGCTCGGGCGATTCCAGCGCGCGGGAGAGGAACTCGATTTCCTTCTCGACCAGGAAGCCCGCGGCGGCCTGGCCCATCGCCTGCGGGACGGCGACCATGGAGGCGTCAGGCCGGTGGCAGGTGCCGAAGGCGTCGTTGACGTACAGGTCGCCGAGATGGGCGATCTGCGCGGCGAAGGCGGCGTCGCCCTCCTGCTCTTCGGCGTGGAAGCGCAGGTTTTCGAGCAGCACCACCTCGCCGGGCTTGAGCGCGGCGCAGGCCTTGGCGACCGCCGGGCCGATGCAATCGGGCAGGAGGCGGACCGGTTTCTTCAGCAGCTCGGAGAGCCGCGCCGCGCACGGCGCCAGGCTGAATTTCGGGTCGGGCTTGCCTTTGGGCCGGCCGAGGTGGGACATGAGGACCAGCGATCCGCCCTTCTGGAGCACCGCCTGGATGCTCGGCAGCGCGGCGCGGATGCGCTTGTCGTCGGTGATGTGGCCCGCGTCATCCTGGGGCACGTTGAAGTCCACGCGCATCAGCACGCGCCGGCCCTTCACGTCGAGATCGTTCAGGCCCAGCTTGCGATTCATGGGGGCGCCTCTCCGATTCCGAAAGTGCGAAGCCTAGACCTTCCAGGCGAACTCCATCAGGTCCACCACGCGGTTCGAGTAACCCCACTCGTTGTCGTACCATCCGAGGATCTTCACGAGCGTGTCGTTCTCGAGGGACATGGTCGAATCGGCGTCGAAGACGCAGGAGTGCGGGTTGCCGATGATGTCGCTGGAGACGATCGGGTCTTCGGTGTATTCGAGGATGCCTTTGAGTTCGCCCTCGGCGGCCTTCTTGAACGCGGCGTTGATCTCCTGGACGGTGGCCTTGCGCTTGAGTTCGGCGGTGAGGTCGGTGATCGAGCCGTCCGGGACCGGGACGCGGAGCGAGATGCCGTCGAACTTGCCTTTGAGTTCGGGGATGATCTTGCCGATGGCGCTGGCGGCGCCGGTGGTCGTCGGGATGATGTTCAACGCGGCCGACCGGGCGCGGCGCGGGTCCTCGTGCATCAGGTCCAGGATGCGCTGGTCGTTCGTGTAAGCGTGGCAGGTCGTCATAAGCCCGCGGACGACGCCGAAGGTCTTGTGCAGCACGTGGACCATCGGGGCGAGGCAATTCGTCGTGCACGAGGCGTTGCTGATGACGATGTGTTCCTTCTTGAGCGCCTTCGGGTTCACGCCCAGGACGATCATCGCGTCCACGTCGTCCTTGGGCGGCACGGTCAGCAGGACTTTTTTGGCGCCGGCCTGGACGTGGAGCATGCACTGCTCGCGCTTGCGGAAGACGCCGGTGGATTCGACGACGAAGTCCACGCCGAGCGCCTTCCACGGCAGCTTGGCGGGATCCTTTTCCTTGGAAACCTTGATTTCCCGGCCGTCCACGATCAAGGCGTTCTCCCGGGCTTCCACCTTGCCGGCGAACCGCCCGTGGGTGGAATCGTACTTGAGCAGGTAGGCCATCGTCTCGGCGCTGCAGAGGTCGTTGATGGCGACGACCTCGAAATCGCGCCGCGAGTGCCCGACCCTGAAAACAAGCCGGCCGATTCTCCCGAATCCGTTAATAGCTACGCGCATGAACCTGTCCTCCTGGTTGAAACGGGACACACCGAGGGCTCCCTGCGGCCCATCCTGTGTAGAGAGCGCATTCTATCGGCCTTGCGGGGCACTGTCAACCGTCGGGCGGCGGATTTCAGGACGCCGAACGCGCTCCGATTGGCCGCGCGGCGCGCCGCCGCGAACCCGGCGTCATCCCGGCGCGAAATTTCCTTGACATCCCTCCAGGCTGGCGCTAACTTCGATGAGAACAGCGCCGCGGCTGATTCTTCCGGCGCGCAGGGGCAGGGGCGAAAAGTGGGGCCCAGGAATCGCACCGGTCAGTCTCGGCGAACGCCAGAGAAGGAGCGGGACCATGGTCAAGATCGGCGTCTTTGTGCGGCATAAGGTTAAAGACTACGCGAAGTGGCGCAAGGTGTTCCGGGCCCACGCCGAGATGCGGCGCGCCGGCGGCGAGAAGGAATACTGGATCTCGCACATCGCAGGCCAGCCGAAGAATCTTTGCGTGTTCCTCGAGTGGGCCAGCGCGGCGAAAGCGAAGAAGTTCCTGGCCTCGAAGGAACTCAAGGAAGCGATGAAGGCCGCCGGCGTCGTCGAAAAGCCGCAGATCTTTATCTTCGAGGAGGTGGACAAGGGGCGGACGTAATTGCCGATTGCCGAATGCCGATTGCCGAATGATTATTAATGGACGGCGAATACGCGAAGGTTTCGCTGTCGGCATTTAGTGTGTCTCCTCGCGAAAGAAACTCCTTCGCGAGTAAATGGACAACGACCGGCCGGAAATACGCGCGAACGATCCATCGTCCATCGTCCGTCGTCTATCGTCTGTCTTGCGCCTCTTTGCGGCAAAACTCGTCTTTCCGGCTCTTTATCTTTGCATTCCCTTGACAGCGCCCCGAAACTGGGCCAGACTTACTAGTGGATAGAGGAGTTAAACACTCAGGTAAGCGTAAGTAGCGGGCAATGGGCGACTTAAAAAGGAGGACCAGCCATGTATTCCCGATATACTCTACGTAGCAGGTCAATGCTTAGTTCGCGGCGCACGCACGGTTCAAGGCGTTACTCCGGTCGGATAATCGGGCGCAGGGGATTCGCCAGGAGGTAACAGCCATGCTCTCCAGAAACAAAACGACGAAGTACATCGGGATTCCTGTCGGGCTGGCGCTGCTGGCCGGCGGTTTCTGGTTGAGTACGCCGGTTTCGCGGGCTGGCGACGCGACGGAGGCTTATGACGCCGATTCACATACCGGCATCTGGGTTCCGCCCGGCGGTTCAAGTATTGATATCACCAGACCGCCCTGGGGTGATTCGTGGAACCGGCCCGGCAATGACTGGCAGGCGGGCTCATTGAAGCCGACGACGATGCAGCAAGAGCGAGCCCTGATGGATTCCGATCGAGCCCAAACGGCGACAATCGAGAAGTTGCGGAAAGACGGCATCGGGTTCCTGACGGCCGCCGCGCTCCAGGAGAAAATGAAGTCCTCATGGCATGGCATCGTGGTAGACGTGGGCGCCAAGAGCGCCTACATGCATGAGCACATCCTGGGCGCAATCAACATCCCCGAAAACCAGGTCAGCACCTTGGCGCCGATCGTGCTGCCGGACTTGAAGGTTCCGATTGTGACGTACTGCGGCAGCACGGAATGCTCAGCCTCGATGAGCGCAGCAAAGCAATTCAAGGCTCTCGGCTATGCCGAGGTGTACGACTTCTGGGGCGGGCTGAAAGCATGGGTTGCCATGGGCCTGCCCACGCGAGAAAGAGAGGTGGCCGGCAAGTGACAATTCATATCACCGTTACGAGTGAGCCGGTCGAGCAAGGCCGGCTCACTTCGTTGGGTGAGACTACCATATTTGGTAGTGTCAACTCTTGTGTGTAAATTGGAGTGAAGGGCATATCCTCTTTCCACTCAAGCGGCCGTGAGAGCGGCCTTGAACTCCGAGCAAGGTTTGCCGGCCCGTCTTTCATTGAGGA
>Ga0187876_1000035_pt1 | contig 124533 bp, 110 predicted proteins | sample June2016WEW_17_4_FD_133000 | JGI IMG/M metagenome (GOLD analysis project Ga0187876, IMG submission 133000) | Peatland microbial communities from SPRUCE experiment site at the Marcell Experimental Forest, Minnesota, USA - June2016WEW_17_40 | ecosystem: Environmental > Terrestrial > Soil >... | reverse complement strand
GGCGTCTAGTCTCGGCTCGTGCCTCCGTCCTCTCTACCAGGCGGAGACGCGCGATCAATCCTGTACAGGGAGTGGATACTTCTGTTGGCCACAGATGGAGAATTTAACATGGCCACGCGCAACCGCTCTGTCGCGCTTGTCGGGGACGAGGGGACTAGGGGCCGATGCGCTGGTCCAGGGCCGCTCCCACCCTGGCGTCGTCTTCGTGAGTCAGTCGGGCCTGCTACACGCATCGCTATTGTGGCAGAGAGTGGCTTCAGTTTAGCCAGTGGCGCCGCACCTCGCGCACCGCCCAGGCTCGGGTCTAGCTTGCGATCGCCAGTGCAGCCGGCAGCGCCGGCTGGGTCTGTTCGTACGCGGTGGTCACGGCGACGACGTCGGCGGGCGCGGGCTCCCCATCGCGCCCGCGCGCGCCGCGGATGGCCAGGCGCGCCTGATGGGCAATAGCCTCAGCCGGCAGCTGCAGGCTGGTACTGCTCAGCGTGGCCGCCACGAGCGCGCTTACCACGCCCGACGCTGGGTCGTCGAAGGCGCGCAGCAGCGCCGCGCCGACGGCTCGCGCCGCGAGATACGCGTCGAGCGATCCGTGGGACACCGCCTCGCGCGACGTGAGCCAGAGAAGTCGCGCTGTGTCCAGACGCTCAGCGTCGTCCGTCCAGCGATACAGGGGAATCCGCAGCACGCGCACGGCTAGGCTATCGTGGCCGGCGCCAAGGGCCGGCTTAGCCGCGTAGAGCCGGATCTCGCCCCCGTTGGTCAGAAGCACCCAGGCGGCGCCAAGCGGGCGTGCCCGCGCCAAAGCCGGTCGTGCCTGGAGATCGGTCAATGCCAGGCCGGCGCGAAGGGTTTCGAGCAGGATAGTGGTCCCGTCCTGAGCGCGCAGTAGCCGAGCGCGACGTCCACGCGATGTAGCAGCCGGCTGTTGGTCTACGCGGCGGTAGCCGAGCTTCGTCAGCACGGGAGACACCAGGTGGGTGTACGTGGCTTCGACGCTCCAGGGCGCTGCCGCTTCATCTGTGCTGGGGAAGCGCCGCCTACACTGAAGTAGTGCCGCATCCAGGCGGGCAATCGCGCGCTCATGCAGGTTTGCCACCGGCTGCGGGCTGGGAAGCCGCAACAGGTCCGCTGCCGGAATGGCAAACGGCGGGGGTGGCAACGCTGCCGTGCGAGCGTGCCCGGGTCGATAGCCGTCTGCGTGGGCTTGTTTGCCACGCCGGTAGAAATGCCGGATGGCGGGTCGCAACGCGGTGCTGCCGCGGTCCGGCAACACACGCCCGCGCAGCCAGAATCGACCATTCTCACAGAGCATCGGCGCGTCCGGGTCGGCGGCCATGCGCCGGTACAGCACCGACGACATGCTGCGGTCGGGCGTCCGTCCGCGTGGGCGAACCAAGCTCTGCGCCACGGCTATCGAGGTCAACTCACCCACTGTGAGGGTCCTGTCCGCATAGCCCAAAATCGTCAGTGCCGCTTGTAGGTACGTCATCGATCGTGAAGTCCTTTTGTGCTGTCTTGGGGGGCAGAAGCGCCCAAATCTCTCTGGTGGGCACCACATTCATTGTACCAGAAGATCAGTGTTATGTCTAGTTGTAGGGACTCTGAGGGCGCACCTGCAGCAGGTGATCACCAGGGGGTCGGCGGTGCCATGGCGACGGCGCACGTACGCGGCAGGTCCGGGGACGGGCAGGCTGCCCGCGCTCCCAGGCGCGCCACTGCGCGCGCCCGCGATCACACAATCCAGGTCCGCCCAGTGTCGGACTGCATGACTGTGGCGGGTGCGGGCGGGAGATGCCGTGGCACGCGACCACTACGGGAGCTATGGTGAAGCCACCGTGGGCCCTGCATGCCGCGTCGATGGAGTCTTGGGGTCGGCGCGACCAGGGGCGAGCACGATGCTCGCGGTCCCGGTGAGGTGCACGGCGATGTTGATCCCGTCGGGGTTTCGCGCTAGCCGGATAGGGCGGGCGGACGGCCGCGCTGACGCTGCCTGCGGGCACATGTCTGTTCCTCGCGTGAAGCACGTAGTAATAGAGTAGGACTACCCCGATCGCCAAAGATAAGGTAGGCTATGTCTAAACACGCGGAACATCAGCAGATGATGGTTGAGAGGAACGGCACAGATGGCCCCACGAACAGTGGCGACCGGAGGTCGCGAAGAATTCTATAGGCCGGCGAGGCGGACCCGCCCTGCGCGCCGAACACAGACTACGCGCAAGCCGGACGAGACCCAGACGCTTGACGGCGACCACAACACGCTGCCGAAAACTATCGCCATCGCCATTCTGGCCGTCATGGCCGTGGTTATCGCCATAGATGCGCAGTCTGTCCCGGCTCTCTCGCTACTGGCGATCGTGGGGCTGGGCGCGGTGATCGCGGCCCTGGCCGTGTTCGGCTGAGCCTGGGGATTACCAGAACGCGATCACCGCTGATTCCGCGCCCAGGATAGCCTGCGTCACGCAGGTATCCTGACCGGACGCATGCACGCGCGAGAGCCGCGCGGCCAGTCCATTGGAGGCCTCGAGGCGCTTACCCATGGCGAATCGGCGGATCTTCTCTATTTCCCGCTCCAGGGCCGCGCGCAGAGCCGCGCGGTCTTCCGGGTGCGCGTAGCGCGCGCAGACCGCGTCCAGGTCCAGCTGCTCGCAGTAGGCGATAAGCTCGCCGGCTGCAGTGGTGGCAGCGCGGCGGGCCCGGTCGCGCGCGAGAAGCATGGCGTGCGTGTTTGCCCAGCGGGCCAGCACTGCTTGGCAGCGCTTGCAGGTGATAGGGGCTGGCGCGTGGTCTTCGGCGTAGTTGCTCTCGTCGTCGCCCGCGCCCTCCAGCCGGTAGTCGCATAGGGTGTAGAACAGATGCAGGCTACCATCGCGCTTGCCGCGCTCGGCGCCGCTGACGCCGTGCACGCGCCAGCTGCGGCGGTGATGCCTGTCCTGCAGTCGGACGGTGGTCATGGTAGCCACGTCGTCTCCAATCCCTATCACCTGTGACCTCCCACGCGCGCCGCCAACGTTCCCCAACTGTTTCCCTTATTCTCTAACCCAGCCCTGCCGGATGCAATAGGGGAGGGTACCAGGACACTGTGAGGACGGCCGATTCTGCGGCGCTACGCCGGTGCTACAATAGCGCGAGAACGCGACGACACCCGTGTGAAGGCGAGCCGCGCGGGAGGGGCCGGTGGAAGACCACAACCCGACGTTCGGCGAGCTGATTCGGCGGCACCGGCTGGCTGTCGCGCTTAGCCAGGAGGTGCTGGCCGAGCGAGCCGGGATCAGCCCGGACACGGTGCGGGCGTTGGAGCGTGGCCGGCACGTGGTGCCGCAGCCTGACACGCTGGTTCGGCTGGCTCAAGTGCTAAGGCTGGGGGTCGCGGATCGCACGACCTTCATGGCGGCCGCGTTGGCCCTTCGCTCTGCTTCTCCATCCCCGGAAGCGCCAGGGGCCGCTCCAGCGCCCGCGCCATTGCGGCGGCACAGCCTGCCCGCGGCCGCGTCTACCTTTGTGGGCCGTGCGCGTGAGCTGGCTCGCATGGCCGAGCTGGTGCAGCAGACCCGTCTGCTCACACTCACCGGCGGGCGCGGCGTAGGCAAGAGCCGTCTAGCCCTGGCCGCGGCGGTCAGTTTAGTGGATGCGTACTCCGACGGCGTGTGGCTCCTCGAACTGGCACCGCTTGAAAATGGGGAGCTCGTGCCTGGCGTGCTGGCGACGCTCTTGGGTTTGCGCGAGGAACCGGGCAAGCCTATCCTGCAAACGCTCACAGATTGTTTTCGGGGCAGGAATCTGCTCCTCATTATGGACAACTGCGAGCACCTGCTCTCGGCCTGCGCCGGCTTGGCGGGCGCTTTGCTAGCCGCCGTGCCAGGACTGCGCATTCTGGCCACCAGCCGGGAGTGCCTCGGGCTGGCGGGGGAGCAACTCTACCGTGTGCCCCCGCTGCCCGCGCCCGATCCGCAGAGGTTGGCGACAGCCGGGGCCGCGGGACGCTTCGAGGCAGTGCAGCTGTTCGTGACGCGGGTGGAACGGCGGCGGGCGAACTTCACCCTGACGGCTGCGAACGTGCAAGCAGTAGCGCGGATATGCGCCCTGGTGGAAGGGGTGCCCCTGGCCCTAGAGCTGGCTGCCGCGCGCGCGAGCACCCAGCCCATTGAAGCAATTGCGGCGCAGCTCGATGACCACTTCCGGCAGTGCTCGCAGGTGCCGCACGACCTGCCCTCGTGCCCGCGTGCGTTGTGGTCTACCCTGGGCTGGCGCTGGGCACTGCTGGCGACCGGCGAGCAGGCGCTGCTTGCCCGGCTGGCGGTCTTCGCCGGGGGCTGGACGCTGCCGGCGGCACAATTCGTGTGCGTGTGGGAGCAGCCCGTTGCCCATGTGTCGCTAGATGATCTGCATGGACTAGTGGGCGAAGCGCTAGCGCAGGTGGACACCACGCGCGCGGAGACGTCACGGTACTGGCTTGAGGAGACCGTGTGCCAGTACGCGGTCGAGCACCTGGCTGAGGCTGGCGAGCTGGTGACCGCGCGTGACCGCCACTTGGCCTGGTACGTCGCGCTGGCCGAAGAGGCGGATGCGGGGCTCAGGGGACTGGAGCCGGTGGTGTGGCTGAATCGGCTGGACACCGAACTCGCCAACCTGCGAGCAGCGCTGGGCTGGGCGCGAGAGCGGGGCGCAACAGGGGAGGGCCTCCGGCTCGCGGCAGCGCTCTGGGGCTTCTGGGACGCGCGAGAGTACTTCAGCGAGGGGCTAATTTGGTTGGAAGGCGCGCTGGCGGGCGGCGAGAACATCATTCTCCCAGCGCGTGCCAGGGCCCTGTGCAGGGCCGGTAACCTCTCGCTGCGAGCGGGTAGGCCCGAGCGGGCGGGGGTATTGCTGCGCGAGGGCCTGGTGCTCAGCCGCGACATCGGCGCCGTCGACGTGCTGTGCGAAGGACTGGACAACATAGCCGAGGTAGCCGCGGTGCAATGGCAGTCGTACAGGGCAGCGTTGCTGTTCGGCGCGGCAGAGGCGTTGCGTGAGCAGCTCGGCGCGCCACAACAGCCGGCCGAGCGAGCATATCACGCGGTCTTGATGGATGACGTGCGCGCGGACCTGGGCGAGGAGGTATTCATTCTCGCCCAGGCAGCGGGGCGAGAGTTACCATTGGATGCCGCTCTGGCCCTGGCGCTGGATGCGCCATGCTCACCGGACGCGTAGCAGTGGCGCCCAGCATCCAGCTGCCAGACCCGGTTCAGCCACCCGGTCTGTGCGGATTGGAGGTGGTATCGGGCTACCTCTAGCGGTCGACGACCCCCGGGCGGTTGAAGTTGGCCACTACCAGTGCCACCACGGCCAACGCACCGGCCAGCAGAGCGTGCTTGTCGTGTACACCGGTTGGATAGAACATGTGTCCGGCGTGGTACAGGTAGGCGACGACTGCCAGTACGACGGCCACCACGATCGAGAGGACGAATATCAATTGCCGCTGGCTACCATCCATGTGTGGTTCCCCTTTCTGTCGTGCAGCATGGCGGGCACTTGGCCCTTCCAAAGGATACAAGCTCAGCTGTCATGCGTGCGCACCTGTGCGCGTGCACCCCGGGCGGGCAGGTGGCCACGCTCCCGCGTTCTCGTTGAGGATCATCCGCGAATGGCCAGGCCAATGAGGGCGAGGCACCCCGCAATCCAGCAGTAGTAAGCATAGGGGTCGAGCCGGTTCTTGGCTTCGCTGAAGTACCGTGTCAGGAACCTCACACTCAGGTACGCCGCGATACCAGCTAGCAATCCGCCGAAGAGCGCGTCACCGAGGATTCCACTGTACTTGGGATCGAACAGCGAGGGCATTTCGGCAATACCCGCGGCCAGGATGATTGGCGTGGCCAGCAGGAACGAGAACCGGAGCGCCGCTTCGTGCGTTAGACCCGTGGCCAGCGCGGTGACCATAGTGGCGCCCGAGCGAGAGATGCCTGGCAGAAACGCCAGCACCTGCGAGGCGCCGATGATAATCGCTTCCCTCCAGCTAAGCGTGGAGAGCGGCCGCGGGGTGCGTCCTTCGAGAAGCTCGCCCGCTGCGCCATCCGCACTCGCCGCGTAGGCTGCGCGCGCGCGCAGCCGGAGCCGCTCGCCGAGGAACAGCACAAACCCGTTGGCGATCAGGAATCCAGCGGCAATCTCAGGACTGGCAAAGAGCGTCTTGACTTCTTTCTCGAGGAACACGGCGACGATCGCAGGGATGATGGTGCCCGCACACACCAGCCAGCCCAAACGCTCTTCCGGACTGGTGCCCATGGACCCGCGTCTGATGCTGGCAAGCATGGGGGTGAGAATTACCACCCACGTGCGCCAGTAGAACACGAGCAGGGCGAGAGCGGTACCGACATGCAGCGTGACCACGAAGGGCAAGAACGAGTCTGCAGATTGATCGATGTTCCAGCCGACGAGTTTCGGCAGAATGATGGTGTGGCCAAGGCTGCTGATGGGGAAGAGCTCAGTTACGCCCTGCAGCAGCCCCAGTACCGCGGCCTGCAGGTGCCCGATAGACGTTGGCGCTGTCGCGGACGCCGCGTGAGTCGCCAGGTGCGCGGCCAACTGGTGCGAAGCGGTGATGGTGGCGAGGATTGACGTCAATTGCTAACTTCCCGTCCTAAGAACAACTGCAACGCGCGACACTGAATCGCTCTATAGCTTGAGCCACGACGGAACCCTGGCATGCAGGGGCCGGTCTCCGTGACTGTCCGCACAGATGCGGGTACATGCGGGTCCTAGCGTGGTATAGCCACAGAACAGGGATCGCGCCCGGCGCGCGCCTGCTAGGCAACACATGACCCTGCTTCCATACTACTGGCTCGCGGGCGTACTTGTCGCGATCGGCGCTCCGCTCCCGGTGGTTGGGGTATCGGTAGGTGCCGCCGATGACGCCGTTGGCGTCGTCGCCGCGGTGTCGGTGGGCACGGACGAAGCTCCGCTAGGCACGGGCGTCTCCGTCGGCCCGGCGGCGGTCGACGCCGGAGTCTCGGTGGGCACGCCGCCCGCCCCGCTCAGTGCGGCGGTATCTGTTGGGAGCGCAGTCGTGTTGCCAGACGCAGTTGGCGTGTCGGTCGCCCCGGTGGCGCTCCCCGAGCCGACGGTGAAAGCCGCGGACGCAAGGGCCTGCCCATTAATCGAGGCGGTTACCGTGTACGCTCCAGGCGTGTGCAGGTTGAGCTCCGCGTACACGGTCATGTCTCCCGTGTATTTTGCCACGTCGACATCGTAGCTATAGGAGCTGCCGTCGGGGTATCCCCACGTGAACTGCACTTTGTCGCCCTTGGCTTTGCCGTGGACAGCAGCCACGGCGTACACGGTGGTGGTGCCTGCTGGGAAGCTCGAGGTCACGCCGACCGCTGCATAGTGGTGCGCGGGATCTACGTCCTTCGAAGTGACAAGCCCAGCCGTTGCACCGTGTGCCGAGCCAGCCGTTGGCGTGGTCGTGCCGGTCCCGGGGGTCTGAGTGCCGGCCGACGGCGACGGTGTGGCTGTCCCCGGCGTCTCGGTGGCGGGCGTCGTCGCCGTATCGGCTGCGGTGGTCGTGGCGGTCGCCACGACAGGGGCTACCGCGGCAGCCGTGGTCGTGGGGGCTAGCAGCGTGCTCGACGCAGGAGCGGTCGCGGTATCGGCGGCGCTGGCCGTGGCCAAGGCGATGACCGGCTGGGTGGTAGCGCCGCTCGTCGGAACGCTCGACGTGGCGTGCGTGGGCGACGGCGTGGTGGTGGCTGTGGTCCCGGCAGAGCCGCCTCCGTTGGAAACGGTCCTAAAGACCAGCACGGCCGCGATCAGCAGCGCCACGGTGGTGATGAGCGCCGCGGCTGCACCGCCGCTGCCGCGGCTTCGATGCTGCTGCCTTGGCACCGCGGCCATCATCTGCGGCGAGGCAATCATGGTGGGTGCGATCGCCGCGGCCACTGCTGGAGCCGCGGCAGGTGCGGCCGCGGTTGGCCGTGACGGTGCAGCCTGTGCGCTACCGGTGAGCGCAGCGATCAACTCGAAGCCGGAGTGGAAGCGATCTGCCGGATCCTTCGCAAGGGCCTTCAGCACCACGGCATCCACTGCCGGCGAGAGCGACGGCACAATGGTGCGCGGCGACACGGGCGGGTCATTGACCTGGGCCATGGCGACCGCGATGGGGTTGGGGCCGGCAAACGGCACGCGCCCGGTCAGCAGCTCATAGAGGATGATGCCGGCGGCGTACAGGTCCGATTCGGCAGTGGCCGGCTGGCCCTCGGCCTGTTCGGGTGAAAAATACGAGACGGAGCCCAGCACGGTGCCCACGGCGGTGAGCGCCCCGCTGGCGAGCGCGCGGGCAATGCCGAAGTCGCCCACCTTGGCCTCGCGCTTGGCCGTCACCAGAATGTTCTCCGGCTTGATGTCGCGGTGGATCACGCCATGACTATGTGCGTAGTCCAGCGCCGCCGCGAGCTGGCGCATGTAGGAGATGACGATGTCCAGCGGCATGGGAGCTTCGCGGGCGATGATCTGCTTGAGGTTCTCACCCGGGACGTACTCCATCACCATGTAGTACCGCCCGCCTTCCTCGCCTACGTCGAACACCCCCACGATGTTGGGATGTGCGAGGCTTGCGGCGAGCCGGGCTTCTTGTTTGAAGCGTGCGACGAATTCGGGCTCAGAGGTGAATTGATCGCGCAGAACCTTGATCGCGACAGTTCGCTCGAGCCGCGTATCCCGAGCCCGATAGACTCGGGCCATGCCGCCGTCGCCGATAACCCCTTCGATGTGATATCGGCCGCCATAATTCTGATCGTCAGGCATTCATCCTCACCAATCTCATCTCAGGCACGGTTCAGTATAACCATTTCGGCACGCGCCGAATGCGTGTATACTAGTGAGCGGTTGTTGCCGCCCAAGACGGCCGGCAGCATGGTCGGCCGTGGGCCACCCGCTCTGGCGTTCGGTTGCGGTTGTGCGTTGACAATCAAGACCGTATGCGGTATAAGTTACCGTCAAGTGGCCAACGTTCGTCCACCCCATTCTGGTATTGCATTCCGCATGTACACCGCTGTACGTGGGCGGTGGCTAGCTAGTGGTCGGCTGTCGCTAGCTGGTTACAAATCATGCCTGTCGGGCGACTAGTCAGCAAGGAGGGTATGGCCAGGGTAGATTAGCGGTGGCTGAAGAACCAGGTATCGTGGCTCGCACAATAGCGGTTTCATTTGGTTCACGCAGAACATAGGTAAAGGAATGGTGCCGATGTCCAAATCGAATCGTATCCTTCAGATAGCCGGAGGCATCGCGCTCGTGTCAATGCTGGCGGGAAGTGCCGTGCCGCAGGTCGCGCAAGCGAGCCAGGCTCAGGCCAGTGCGACTGTCACGATCGGCGTTAGCGTGCCGATCCTGCAGTTGGCTACGCTCGCTAACGGCATCGCTCGTGGGGTGAAGGTTGCCGTGGCGCAGGCGAACGCAAACAATACGGTGCCTGGCGTCACCTTCAAAGCCAACGTACTGGACGACACGATCAGTAACTCGAACAACCCCGAGAAGGACGCTGCGAACGCCCGTATTTTCATTGCCGACCAGACGGTGATCGGCGAGGTCGGCCCGCTCAACAGTGGTGCCACCAAGGGCTCGGAAGCCGTGTACAATCAGGCCGGTCTAGTGCAGATCAGCCCCTCCAATACGAACGTCGATCTGACTAATCCCAAGCTGCGCGCGCAGTATGAGCCGCGTGCTGCGTCCGGCAAGGGCCCCATCACCTATTTCCGCACGGTCACTACTGACGCCTACCAGGGTCCGGAAGACGCCGTCTACGCTGTGAAGACCTTGCACGCCAAGCGCATCGCGGTGACCGACAACACCGATCCTTATGGTGTGGGTTTGGCCGCTTCGTTCAAGGCAGAGGCAATCAAGCTTGGCGCCCAGATCGTGGCGACCGGTGAGCTTGACGTCTCGCAGCCCAAGCTAGGCGCGCCGCAGCTCGCGCAGAACATCGCCAGCGCCAGTGGTGGCGTAGTTGACCTGGTGTTCTTCGGCGGTGAGTATGACACGCACACCGGCGGTGGCACCTTCCTGGCCGACGCACTCAAGTCGGCTGGCCTGCACAACACAGCCAACAAGCCCACCCTCTTCATGGGCGGCGACGGCCTCTACGCTCCGGACTTCATCACTGCCAGCTCGAATGGTGGCGTGCTGACGGCATATGCCAGCAGCATCGGCCCCGACGCTCTCAGCTTCCCAGGGGCCAAAGCTTTCAATGCCGCGGAAGCCAAGATGTTCCCCGGCACGCCGCCGGCTGCCTATGACGTCGAGTCGTACGACGCGGCAAACATCATCATCAATGCCTATGCCCAGGCAGTGAAGGCCGGAAAGATCAAGGTCGGTGCGCCGATGGACATTACCTCGCGCTCCATCATCGCCACCTACGTCGGCAAGACCAAGAACTGGCCCGGTGGCTCGGGTAGCATTAGCTTCGACGCCAATGGCGACCTCACGAGCTTTGTGGTTTCCATGTACAAGGTTGTCGGCTCAGGCAAGACTGCTCACTGGATCTATGCCGGTCTAGACCCGCAGGTCTAGGCTTCAACGCGTAAAGTGCAGCCGTAGGAGGGGCGGCAGCGCCGTCCCTCCTACGCTGTGACCAACACATCGAACTTGTCAACATGCGAGGATACGCTTGAGCCAGTATCTATCCGACCTGCCCAACACGCTGGTGAGCGGCCTGGCATTGGGCATGATGTATGCGCTCATCGCGCTGGGCTACACGCTGGTCTACGGCATTCTGGAGCTGATCAACTTCGCGCACGGCGATGTGTTCATGCTGGGGGGCCTGTTCTCCTGGGCCATCCTGCAGGATCTTTTTGGTGGCCCCATTGGCGACAACTACGGTGTGCTGGTAGGCGGCACGCTCATCGCGGCGTTTGTGGTAGCGTTCCTCGTGGCGATGGCAGGCTGTGGAGTGGTCGGATTCGTCATTGAGCGCTTCGCCTACCGGCCACTGCGCGGGGCGCCCAAGCTGGCCCCGCTGGTCACGGCCATTGGCGTTTCTTTCATCATCGAGAATGGCACGCTGGTCTGGCAGATAGGTACCAACAACGGCTCGATCACCTATCCGAGCCTTATCAATCCGACGTACCTGTCCTTCCTGGGTCTCAGTATGCCGAACAAGGATATTATTGTTTTCATTGCTGCGCCCCTGCTGATGGTAGGCCTCATCTACCTGGTGAGCTACACGAAGGTCGGGCGGGCCATGCGCGCTACCGCGCAGGACCCCGAGGCCGCGCGCATGATGGGGATCGACGTGAACCGCATCATCTCCTTCACGTTCGTCGTCGGCTCTATCCTGGCGGGCGCCGCGGGCGTGATCTACGGCCTCTACTACAACTCGATCGACTATTCCATCGGCTTCCTCGCAGGGCTCAAGGCCTTTACTGCCGCGGTGCTGGGCGGTATCGGGAATATCCGGGGTGCTATGCTCGGCGGTATCCTTGTCGGCGAGGTCGAGGCGCTTGTGGACTCGATCGATGCGTCGCAGGGAGTTGGACTGCAGTGGGCCGAGCCGGCGGTCTTTGCCGTGCTGATGATGGTGCTGATATTCCGTCCCTCTGGCCTACTCGGGGCTCAAGTCATGGATAAGGCCTAGGTGATGGCAACAACCACACGCACTCGCGGCAGCAGACTCCTGTGGACACTTCAGCGCAACCGCAAACTCTACATCGGCTGGGGCATCCTGGCGATCCTGGCTCTGGTCTTGCCCGTGGTCCTGGGCCCAACAGGGCAGTTGCAGGTGATCACCGGCGACGTGGTGGAGGGCGAGATCTACGCCATGCTGGCGCTCGGCCTGAACATTGTCGTGGGCTTTGCCGGCCTGTTGGATCTGGGTTACGCCGCCTTCTTTGCTATCGGCGCCTATTCGTTCGGTATGCTCAGCTCTACCCACTTCTCAACGGTAAGCACCTTCAGCAGCCCGTTCATCAGTTGGGGACCGAACGGCGTTCATGCCAACTTCTGGTGGTTCCTGCCAATCTGTGCACTCATTGCAGCGTTCTTCGGCGCCATTCTTGGCGCGCCTACGCTACGGCTGCGCGGCGACTACCTGGCGATTGTGACTCTCGGCTTTGGCGAGATTGTGCACAAGATTGTCGCGAACCTGGGCCCGGGCGCTACGCTGTCGGCCTTTGACTGGCCAGACATCACCGGCGGCACCAATAGCCTGAGCGGAATATACGCGCCGAGCATCGGCAGTCTGCAGTTTGGCTCGTCCGACCAGGTGCCCTGGTACTACCTTGGCCTGGGTGTGCTGGCGGTGATCATCGTGATCGCCTATAGCCTGCAGTCCTCGCGGATTGGGCGTGCCTGGGTTGCCATGCGCGAGGACGAGCTTGCCGCGTCGTGCATGGGCATCAACATCCTGCGCACCAAGCTGATGGCCTTCGTGATGGGCGCATTCTTCTCGGGGTTCGCCGGCGTGATCCAGGGCAGCCGTCTCGGCCTGGTCGATCCTTCGCAGTTCACCTTCCTGATCTCGATCTCGATTCTGGTCATGGTGGTGCTCGGCGGTCAGGGCAGCGTTCCGGGAGTCGTGCTGGGTGCGGCGATTATCGCGTTTCTCCAATACTACCTGCTGCCGAACCTCAACAACTGGGCCGCAGACGTTGGCACCAGCGTCGGCTTCCTGGGTTTCCTGCAGAACGTCGACTTCGTTGAGTCGCAGTACCTGATCTTCGGCATCATGCTGGTGCTGATGATGATCTTCAGGCGGGAGGGACTGATCCCCAGCGCCACGCGCCGCCGCGAGCTAGCTCCCGGCGAAGAAGCGATCCTCGAAGAGGAGAACGTGCAGCTCTACGACATTCGAGGCGGAGGTGAAGCATGAGCGCTATGGCCCCCGGTATGCCGCCCGTAGCCGCGGCGCCGGCTCAGACAGTGCCCCTCCTGCGAACGGTCAAGCTGACCAAGTCGTTCGGTGGCCTCGCAGCCGTGCAGAATATCGATTTCCATATCAACGCCGGTGAGATAGTGGGCGTCATCGGCCCCAACGGCGCCGGCAAGTCCACCTTCTTCAATCTCATTACCGGACTCTACAAGCCGACCTCCGGCCGCATTCTCGTCGCAGGCAGAGACGTTACCGGCAAGAAGCCGGACGCGGTGCTGCGCGCCGGAGTAGCCCGGACGTTCCAGAACATCCGGCTGTTCCAGAACATGACTGTGCTGGAGAACGTGCTGGTTGGCTACCACTCGCGCTTGAAGTCGCATGTCATCGGCGACATTCTGAAGCTGCCGCACACCCGCCGTGAGGAGACGGCGGCACACCGGCGTGCAATCGAGGTGTTGCGCTTCTTCGGCGACCGGTTGCTCGTGCAACGCCACGATCTGGCCCGCAATCTAGCCTATGCCGATCGCCGCCTCCTGGAGATCGCGCGCGCCATGGCCTCGTACCCCAAGCTGCTGCTGCTGGATGAGCCAACCGCCGGCATGAATCCCTCGGAGACCGAGGCCGCTATCCGTCTCATCGCCAAGATTCGATCGAAGGATTTGGGTATCATTCTCATCGAGCACAAGCTCAACGTGGTCATGGGCATGTCCGACCGCGTGGTGGTGCTGGACTACGGCGAGCAGATTGCCGAGGGCACGCCGCGCGAAGTGCAGACCAATGAGTTAGTGATCGAAGCATATCTGGGCCGGAAGGCGGCAGCCCATGCGGCCAAAATGCTCGACCGGCGCGAGGCGGAGGAGGCTGCCAACCAATGAGCATGCTGCAGTTCCAGGGGGTGCACACGCACTACGGACCTATTCATGTGTTGAAGGGCGTCAACTACCGCGTGGAAGAAGGCGAGATCGTATGCCTTCTCGGCGCGAACGGCGCTGGCAAGACCACGACCATGAAGACGATCCTGGGTTTGGTGCGGCCCACCGACGGCAAAGTCATGTTCAAGGGTCGGGATATCAGCCGCATGACGCCGAGCGAGGTTGTGAAGGCGGGCATCGCGCCGGTGCCTGAGGGGCGCCGCGTGTTCTCCCGCATGTCCGTGACCGAGAACCTGGAGCTTGGCGCCTACTTGCGGCGCGATCACAAGGCCATAGCCGAGGACCTGACGCGGGTGTTCGACCTCTTCCCGCGACTCAAGGAGCGCCGCAAGCAGCTTGCCGGCCTCATGAGCGGCGGCGAGCAGCAGATGCTGGCCATGGGGCGGGCGTTGATGGCGCGGCCTACCATGCTGATCATGGACGAGCCATCCATGGGACTATCCCCGATATTCGTCGAGCGGGTCTTCGACACCGTGCAGTCGATTAACAAGCAAGGTGTTACGATCTTTATGGTGGAGCAAAACGCCAACCTGGCGCTGACCATAGCCAATCGCGGCTATGTGCTCCAGACCGGCGAGGTCGTCCTGGAGGACGCCGCGGACGCGCTGTTGCAGAGTGACCTCGTGCGCAAGACGTACTTGGGCGAAAGCATCGACGTAGCGTAGCTCAACCTGACTGCCTCACACTAGAGTCTCCATGCCTGCAGGCCTAGTCCTCTAGGTGGCCTGGGCGCTTCTCCCTTCGGACGGATCCGTTGGATTCGGCCGATCCGCCCTCTCGGGCGGGTGCAGGAGGTTATTCACCAATGCTCCGGAAGCGGGCGGCACTGATCCTCCTAGTGTTGCTGTGCCTTGGCGCGGTTGTTGGCCTTCAGCAAGCCACGAGCGGCTCATTCACGCGAGTCATCGCTATGCGCGGCGACCCGCTCGCGGTGGCGGTGGATGCCCGCACCGGCCGCGCTTTTGTAATCAACGGCGCCGATTACACCGTCAGCGTGCTGGACACCGCCAGTGGCGACGTGGTGCGGTCCGTACCCGTTAGCGCCGGCGCCCTGATGCTGGCGGTTGACGAGCCCGCGAACGACGTATTTGTGCTAAACGGCGGCGGCGACAGCGTGGACATCCTCAGTGCGGCTTCCGGTGTGGTGCTGCATACCATCGCCCTGAGCCTCTCACCCTACATCGTGGCCATCAACCAGCTGACGGGCCGCGTCTACGTCGCCAATCCGGCAGGCACATGTCTTCTGATCCTGGACGGCACCACCGGTACCATCCTCCACAAGGTGCCGCTGCAGTCTGTGCCGTTGGTTGTTGACGCGGATGGCGCGACGGGTCAGGTCTTGCTGGCCAACAATGACGGCACGCTGCAGCTACGCAATGGCGAGACCGGAAGCCTGCAGCGCACTATCCGGCTTGCAGGCTACACGTCGGCCATGACGCTCGACGAACGCACAAACCACGCGTTCGTCGCCGATCCGCTCGGCGCCACGGTGACCGAGGTGGACGTGCGCACGGGGACGGTGCTGCGCGTTACCCACGTGGCCAAGAGTCCGGCCGCGGCGATTCCCATGCCCGGCCTTGGCGAAATCGTCGTGGCGAGCTTGGCGGGCGCCTCGAACGTCACCAACCAGGGTGAGCTCAGCATTCTCGACACGGGCAGCGGCCGGTTGCTGCAGGCAATTCCTATGAGCCAGGGCATCCAGGCAATTCTGGGCGATGTGGCGCGCCACGCGGTGTTCGTGGACACCGGGTCCTCGATTCTCGAAGTCGATATCGTCACCGGTAACGTAATCCAAACCCTCCCCGTGCCGGGCACGCGGCTCACCGGCCAGGGCATGGCCATTGACGAGCAGACGCAGCACCTCTTTGTCGTGAATACGGACAACTCGAATGGATCCACCGTCGCACCGGTGCTGGACTGGCTCCACGGGGTGCTTTCCTGGCTGCCTATCCGCGGCAGCGCGCCGTACAGCAGCATTAGCGAATTTGGCGTGGGCTGATCAGTGGACCGGCTGCCGCTCCGGGGGCCCCTTGCCCCAGCCAAGATGGGCGGTGTCGTTGAAGAGCGAGAGTATCGCGTCGCGGCCGTAGACCTCCACGATCGAGAGCGAAGCGTTGTCAATGCGCAGCCGGCGCACGTCGATGTCGGGAACGTTGAGCAGCGAGGCAATGGCTGCCCGAATTGAACCCCCGTGCGCGACGAGCAGCACGCTGGCGTCGGAGCTGCCGTACTCTCTTTGCAGAGTGTCGAGCGTGTGCTGGACGCGGAGCCCGAGCGCGCACTGCGACTCCCCACCGGGCGGCGCGTGGCTGGCACGGTCGGCCAGGAATAGGGCCCACGCTTCGGGAAACCGTTCCCGAATCTGCGCGCGAGTCAGCCCTTCCCACTGGCCGTAGCTCATTTCGTTGAGATCGGGTGTCTGGCGGATTGGACAGCGGTGCCCTTCGAGCAGTATTTCGGCCGATTCGAGCGCGCGCAGGAGGGCGCTCGCGAGACACGCGGTGAAGACTTCCGCGCGCAGGCGGTCACGCAGCGCGGCTATCTGCAGGCGCCCCTCGGCGCTCAGCGGCACGTCGAGTTGGCCCTGGTACCTGCCGGTCTCGTTCCACTCAGTAAGGCCATGGCGCACGAGGAACAGTCGCATTATGGCCGCATTGTACCAGACATTAGCAGCCCTTGATCGAGACTGCTAATTCGGGTATAGTAGCTCCTGGACGTTAGCAGTCTTGCTGCGTGACTGCTAGCAGCGTGGTAGAGAAGCAGCGCGTATAAGGAGGTTCAGGCGTTGGCAACCGATACCAAGGTCCAGATCCGCCCCTTGGGCGACCGCGTGGTGATCAAGCCGGCGAACAAGGAAGAAGTGAGCGCAATGGGCGTGATTCTTCCCGACACCGCCAAAGAGAAGCCCCAGAAGGGCACGATCGTAGCCGTCGGCCCTGGCCGCATTCTCGATAGCGGGGCTCGCCAGGCTCCTGAAGTCGCCGAGGGCCAGATGGTGCTCTACGCGAAGTATGCCGGTACCGAAGTGAAAGTCGATGGCGAGGAATACCTGATTCTGTCTGAGAAGGACATTTTGGCGATCGTCTGACACGAAGACCGTGTTTTTCCCTGCCATCCAGAATTGTCCGGAGGTACATAACCCGGATTCATCTGGAGGCGAGTTCACCATCCGCATTCGCCCGGAGGCGCTCAACCCGGCTTCGGCCGAAGGCTTTCAAGACAATTAACAGGAGGAATGAGACTTGGCTAAGCAACTGTTGTTCGACGAGGAAGCTCGCCGCGCCCTCAAGCGGGGCGTCGATGCCCTCGCCGATGCTGTGAAGGTGACCCTCGGCCCCAAGGGCCGGAACGTGGTGCTCGACAAGAAGTTCGGCGCTCCCACCATCACCAATGATGGCGTGACGATCGCGCGCGACATCGACCTGGACGATCCCTTCGAGAACATGGGCGCCCAGCTCGTGAAGGAAGTTGCCACGAAGACCAACGATATCGCCGGCGATGGCACGACGACTGCTACCGTGCTGGCCCAGGCGATCATCACCGAGGGTCTCAAGAACGTCGCCGCAGGCGCTAACCCCATGATCCTGAAGCGCGGCATCGACAAAGGCGTCGCCGTGCTGGTCGCGGAGCTCAAGAAACTCTCCAAGCCGGTCAACACGCCCGAAGAGACCGCGCAGCTCGCCTCGATCTCCAGCCAGGATCCCGAGATCGGCAAGATGATCTCTCAGGTCATGGAGCAGGTCGGCAAGGACGGCGTCATCACCGTCGAAGAATCCCAGGGCCTCACGCTCGAGCGCGACTTTGTCGACGGCATGCAGTTCGACCGCGGCTACATCTCGGCCTACATGGTTACCAATGCCGAGCGCATGGAGGCCGTGTTCGAGAATCCCTACATCCTGATCACCGACAAGAAAATCAGCGCCATTGCCGATATCCTGCCGATCCTCGAGAAGCTGGTCCAGACCGGCCAGAAGAGCCTCGTGATCATCGCCGAGGACGTCGACGGTGAGGCGCTTGCCACCCTCGTAGTCAACAAGCTGCGCGGCACCTTCCAGACGCTCGCGGTTAAGGCACCCGGCTTTGGCGATCGTCGCAAGGCGATGCTCGAAGACGTCGCGGTGCTCACCGGTGGCCAGGTGATCTCCGAGGAAGTCGGCCTCAAGCTCGACTCCGTGACCCTTTCCATGCTCGGCCAGGCACGCCGCGTGACGTCCAACAAGGACAACACCACCGTCGTCGAAGGCAAGGGCGACCAGACCGCTGTCGAGCGCCGCATGAAGCAGATCAAGACGCAGATCGCCGACACCACCAGCGACTTCGATCGCGAGAAGCTCCAGGAGCGGCTCGCCAAGCTGGCCGGTGGCGTAGCGGTGATCAAGGTCGGCGCGCCGACCGAGGTCGAGCTCAAGGAGAAGAAGCACCGCATCGAGGATGCGCTCTCCGCGACCCGCGCCGGTGTGGAAGAAGGCATGGTTGCCGGTGGCGGCACCGCGCTCATCAACGCCTTGCCTGCGCTCGACACATTGGATGTCACCGGCGACGAGAAGACCGGTGTGGACATCCTGCGCCGCGCGTTGGAGGAGCCCCTCCGCCAGATCGCCAAGAACGCCGGGGCCGAGGGTTCCGTCGTGGTCAATCAGGTCCGCAACAATCCTCCGGGTGTCGGCTTCAACGCGATGACCGGCGTCTATGAGGACCTGTTCAAGGCCGGCGTCATCGACCCTGTCAAGGTGACTCGTTCGGGCTTGCAGAACGCGGCCTCCGTGGCCACCATGCTGCTCACCACCGAGACCATCATCACCGACCTGCCGGAGAAGGAGAAGGCGCCCGCCATGCCTCAGGGCGGCGGCATGCCCGACTACTAAACCGTCGCGTCCGCAACCACGTTCAAGAGGGGCTTCGCAAAGGCGCGAAGCCCCTCTTGTCGCTGGCTGTTTGGGCGTTTGTGCTGCTTATCGGCACTGCCGCGCGATCGTTCGGGACTGCAGCTCCAGTACTACCCTCAGCGCGCCCGGCAACTGCCGTAGCCGACCGAACCGCCAGCTCGGGCGTCAGCGAGAACCGCCGGTCCGGCCGTAGAACGCCCGCCCTGCCGGCGCGAGGTTGCCGGCAAGTTGGCAATACAACTGGATCATTTCGCGATGGCGCTGCGCGAGTTGGAGGAATGCTACGCCGATCAGGCCCGGCTCGCGCTCAAGAGGCGGCGGAGCCCAGTCGATATCTGACTGGGTCACGCGAAGGCCGGTGTCCGTGGACCATGCCACCCGGGCCAGCGTGATGATTGGCTCGTGGCTACTTGGCAGGTTGAACTTCAACTGCACTGTCTGGTCCGTCAGGCCCTTTGTGTTGAGGTTCACCGTGCGGCACCGGGCGCCGCCCTCGCCGAGGTCGATGACTGTGCAGGGTGCAAACGTCAGGGGTGGGGTGCCATGCCGCGCCACCTGTCCCGGCAAATTACAGCCGACACGAAAGTGCCGCCGGATTTGCGGCTTGGTGCCGCTGGCAATCACGTCCACTACTTTGGGGAACACGGCACCTTGGACACGCAGTGCCACCTGCTGCAGCGACTCCTCCAGCGTCCCGGCCAGATACAGGTTGCCGGGTGTCTCCACCACGCTGTCCGACACCTGGCGGGTAATACGGATGTCCGACCCTGCGACCAGGTTGGCAAACTGCGCGTCACCCACCGTGATGCACTCCCAAGCCCGGATGGTACAAGGACGGTTCTCGTTACCCTGCACGCTGCCGCCAACCGTGACGCTCGATCCGCTGATTACGTCCGCGCTGATGATATTGCCGGCCACGTGCACGTCTCCGCCGGCCTCGATCCGGGCTCCCTCGCCCACGGAGCCGGCGATGAACAGCGGTTCCTCATTGTGGCTGACAATGGCACCGGGCGCGACGTCACCCTCGGACACACGCATGGGCAGAATCTCAATGCGCATGTTGGTGAGGCGCACCTCGCCATCGCATGCCGCCACGAGCAGCGTCCCGTCGTCGCGAAGCTCGGTGTTCTTACCCTGCGGCATGACGGCCTCGCGCGAGGGGCGTAGCGGCAGCTCGCGGCCGAGCAGATCGTATGCGGGTTCACGCGGTAGACTGGGCACTTTGCGCGCGAGCGCCGCCCCTGCCTTCACGGCATGGCGAACTCCCTTGATTCCACCTCGGGCCGCGGACACGGAGATGGGCACCAACAGCTCGATCCTGCCATCCACGGCGGGAGCGGGTGGGGTAGCCCAAAGGATCGGGGCCCATTCGTCTGGTTGAAGCTGCAATGCGCGCAGATTGAGCTCGCCGCGCACCAGCGCGTACTCCACGCCGAGCCTTGCGCACGCATCGTTGACGAGATTGAGCGCGCGCCGTGGGTCCATGTCTAGCGCGTCGGCGCTGAAGCAGCCTTCCAACCGCAGCGCATCGTCGCTGAGCCGCACCTTCACCTTCGACGATACCCTGACCATGCACCACCCTCCGCTAAGCTAATTCAACCATGCGTGGCATTGGCGAGCAATACGAAAGTCTTGCTGGCCCAAATGGGCTTAGCTTGCTGTTGCCTGAGTCCGCACAGCCCGCCGGCAAACTTCGTTATCCACGCTGCACGGTCAGAATGCTGAGCTGAACTCCCGGACACCATATCGCGAGAACAGCCGCTGGTTGGCCATTTGGCAGAACATGGCGATCATCTCGCGGTGCACCGCCGAGAGGTGCAGGAACGCCATACCAACCCACCCTGGGCCGCCTTCGGTGGGCGCGGGTGCCCAGTCTATGGCAGACTGCGTCACCGGCAAGCCCGCGTCGGTGGACCAGGCCACACGCGCCAGGGCAATGATGAGATCCTCGCTACTAGGCAGCTCAAACTTCAGTTGCACCGTCGTGTCGGCCAGGCTGCTCGTGTTGCAGTCGCGCAGGCGGCACCTGCAGCCGCCCTCGCTCAAGTCTACGATGGTGCACGGTACGAACGTTAGCGGTGCTGCCTCGTGCTTGGCCAGCACGCAGGGCAAGTTGCAGCCGATACGAATGTGCTGTCTGAGCTGGGGTCTGCTGCCACTGGCGATTGCTTCCACGACTGCCGGAAACACGCCGCCATGCACGCGCAGATTGACTCGCTCGAGCGAGTCTTCGAGCGTGCTGGCGAGGTAGAGGTTGCCCTGGGCTTGCACGGCACAGTCCGTGGCCCGAGTCATGATGCGGATGTCCGAGCCGGCGTAGATTGAGGCAAACTGCGCATCCTTGAGCGTGACGCACTGCTCGGCCTGAATGGTGCACGGGCGTGCGCTGCTGCCGGTAACGCTACCCAACACGCTGATGCTCGAGCCGCTGAGCACGTCTGCTTCCAGGATGCTGCCCATCACGTGCACGTCGCCGAAGGCGTCGATCCTCGCGCCTTCCCCGACGGAGCCCGTAACGAACACCGGTTCCTCAGGTCTGACGACGAGCCCACCGGGTGCGACGTCGCCCGCGGCAACGTGCATCGGCAGAATCTCGATGCGCATGCCCGTGAGGCGCACTTCACCGTCGCAAGCGGCCAGCAGCATCGTGCCATCCGGGCTTACCACCGTGTTGTGCCCTTGGGGCAACGTAGCCTCGCGCGCGGGGCGCAGCCGCAACTCGTTCCCTCGCAGATCGTATGCCGGCTTGCGCGGCACGGCCGGCACCTTGCGTGCCAGGGGTGTGCCTGCCTTCACGGCATTTCGGGCCCCATGCAGCCCCCGGCCCGTGCTAACAGGGAGGGGTACCAGCACCTCGATCCGGCCGTCTTCGGCCGGAGCAGGCGCCGCGGCCCACAGGATCGGGGCCCATTCCTCGGGCCGGCAATTCAGCGCGCGCAGGTTGAGCTCGCCGCGGATCAGCGAGTACTCCACGCCCAGCTCCGCGCAAGCCTCATTGATGAAGCCGAGTACCCGGCGCGGGTTCATGTCCAGGACTTCAGCGCTAAAACAGCCTTCCAGACGCAGCGCATCGTCGCTGAGCCGTAATCTTACTTTTGGCGACGCTTTGCCCATGCAGCACCCCCTTCGGCAATTGAACCATATAGAGCCTTCGCGAACAATCCGATATTGTTGCTGGCCCAAATGGGTTCTGCCTCAAAAGTGGGGAGGTCGATGGGAGCGCCTGTCGCGTCAATCGAGCAGGTCGGTCAGCGCGACGCCGCAGCGCTTCAGTTTCACCGGCAGGTTGCGTCCGCGAAACCGGACACGCTCACGCTGGGCCACGTCCAAATCTGCTGCATGCAGGGGTCCGCTACAAACGATGGCAGCAACCATCGTCTCGGCTGAGCCGGCGGGGCCAGCTCGGAACCTAGGATCGTGCTCAACCTTCTGGACGCCCGACTGCAGCTGTTCGACTACTGCCCGCACGTGCTGTAGCCTGCTCTTCATCTCGATGACCAGCCAGCGCATCCGAGAGGGCCTCCGCACGCAAAGCACAATGAAATCCGGTTTCTTCTCCTCTTCCGAGAACGACGCGCATCTGTCGCAGTCAACGCAACGGAAGTCAGCATCCCGAAGCGGCGCGACTGCACAGATGCCGCGCTGAATGCGATCGACCAGGCAGCCGCAGGCGTGCAATTCGACGAACCTGCTGTGTTCATCTGCAGCCCCGCTCAACCTCCTACCGCGCTCTCTTCTAGGGCCCTCGAGAGCCGGTACGTCTCGTCGCCAATTGCCTCCGACACGGGTAGGAAAGATTCCTCAGAGATACCGAAGTCGTTAGAAATGGGGACCGGCTGTATCCGAGTGCCATCGTCCTCCGGTTTAAAGAAGTAAACTGCCACTTCATCAGAAGTGATCAAGTCCTCCTTCGAGTAGCCGTGCTCTGCCCTAGCAGCTTCGCCAAGCTGCGAAGCCAGGATCTGATTGCTGATTTGGTGGACGAACAGTGAGCTGTGCGTCGGACAAATGACGCGAACCCCAGCGCGCACCAGGCGCACGAGCACGCGAGCCACTTGGCGCTGATTCTCAGGGTGAAGGTGCGCTTCTGGCTCGTCGAGTATCAGCAAGTCGCCTGGGCGCAAGAGGTACTTGATCCACAGCCCAAGGGGGGCGAGCTCCGCTACCATCGAAGACGCCCGAGAGACGGGGAGCTCGAGACCGTCAGACTCGTAGATAAGCTGGGCTCCTATCTCACTATCGCTTCGCATGGAGACCACTCCACGCAGTATGTTCTTCTCAAGGGCGCCCAAAGCTGCCTGCATACTCTCTGCGCCTTTTTGTGGCCGAGGACGGGCGGTCAACGCGAGCAGCGTTTGAACAAAGTCAAGTGGTACGCCCGACAGCGGAGGCACGGACACGGGGCGGAGGCCGGCTCGGCGTCTCATGGTGTCCACCGCAAGCGACGCTAGCATCTGCCACCCCTGCAGGACGCCGGATCGAGCGGCCGGCAAGTAGTAGACCCGGCGCGTGGGCAGGCCGTTCTGCAGCAGGAGTTGCGGAAAGAGATCGTAGATGATGCTCCAAGCTGCCACCCAGGAGGCGTGATTGACTCCCGCAGGAAAGAATGGCTCTCTGTCGACCCTGGAAAGCTTGAACGTGTCGAGGTTGCCGGCCTCGAAGTTAATTCTGAGTCGCCCGCCTTGGCGAGCTGACGCCTCCATTGTGAACAATGGTCTTACGGCCTTCGTCCCACCCATCGAGATCTTCATGGCGCCGCTGACGCGACGTGCTGCCTTCAGCATTGATGCGTTGGGAACACCAAAGTAGTCCTCCAGAGATTGCTCGATCGATGGCGCCATCGATTGCATGTACTCAGACAGAAGTCGCTCGAACGCCTCCTTGACCCGAATTGGAAGCCTGGCGACGCGCGGCGACCTCTTTGCATTGCCGAAGAACTCAAGTAACTCTTTGGACAGGCCGTCACCGCTTGCAAATTCACCCATTGGAGGGAAGCGAAGCCTTGCCGGGTAGAATGGATCCAATTCGGCGACCTGTAGGTCATCTCCGGATATTGCCGCTGGCGATAGCACTCGCGCCAGCGCGTAAAGCAATAGAGCAGCATAGGACTTCCCGCTGTTGTTTGGCCCAATGAAGACGGTCAGGGGCTTGAGCTCCATCTCGCCCTCAGCGATCGGGCCGAAGTTCTCCAGAGTTGCTATCAAGGAAGGTGAATCGGGCATGGCCTTCTCCTGGCGTGCAGTGTCGCACCATCGGGTGTCGCTGGTTGAGCTGACGATCTCCCCGCCGAATGTGCGCCGCTATCAAATATACGCTACCTCAGCAGCAGGCTCTCGAGCCTGTCCACGTACCTAGACAGCACGCCAAACGTGCGCTCCACGGGCTCGGGCGTCATGAGGTCCACGCCGGCACGCTTCAGGAGCTCGAGCGGATAGTCGGACGATCCAGCGTGCAGCAGTTCCAGGTAGCGATCCACGGCGCCGGGCGTGCCCGCGAGCACCTGCTCCGCCAGCGCGTGGGCACCGGATATGCCCGTGGCATACTGGAACACGTAGTAGTTCATGTAGAGGTGCGAGGGGAATTGCGCCCATGTAATGCCTACACGCTCCGGATCATCCTCTACCTCGTCTCCATAGCCCTCACGGAAGAGCGTGTCGAGCAAGGAGCTCATGCCCTCCGCGGTGAGGGGCTCGCCCCGTTCCACGCGCTCATGGATCTCGAGCTCGAAGCGGGCCAGCGTGGGCATCAGGAAGAAGTAGCGGTGGAAGTTGCTCATCGCTTCCTCAATCACGGCGATCTGGAACGCTCGATCGGCATGGGTAGCAAGTAGGTAAGCGCGCACCAGCGCCTGATTGAAGTTCGACGCGACCTCGGCCACGAAGATGCCGTAGTCCTGGTAGACCTGCGGCTGCGTCTGCCACGTGAAGTACGAGTGCATGGAATGGCCCAGCTCATGTGCGAGCGTGCTCACCCCCTCGATGTCGTCGGTATGGCTCATCAGAATGAAGGGGTGCGTGCCCGGCACGCCGCCCGAGTAGGCGCCGGCACGCTTACCCTGGTTGGGGTAGCGATCGACCCAGCGCTGCTCCAGCACGCCGCGCCGCGCAATCGAGACGTACTGCTCGCCCAGCGGCTGCAACGCGGCCAGGATCCAGTCGAAGCCCTGCTCAAACGTAGTGTGGGGCGACTTCTCGACGAGCGGCGCTTTCAGGTCGCACAGTCGCAGCCGCTGGCCACCCAGGTACTTCCGTCGCAGCGCCCAATAGCGGTGCCAGGTCGGCAGGTGCCGTTTGAACGTGCCGATGACAGCGTGGAAGACTTCAGCCGGAATGTGCGTCTCCGATAGCGCCGCCTCGAGTGACGAGCCATACCTCCGCACGCGTGCATTGAACACATCGCGCTTCACACCCGCCGCGAGGCAGGTTGCCATGGTGTGCTTCAGGCTGAGGTGCGCCTCGGCGTAGTGCTCGAAGGCCGTGCGTCGCAGCTCTGGATCCGTGTCGCTCAAGAGCGTGTCGATGTTGCCGTGGGCTATCTCCACCGTCTCGCCCTGCGAGGTCATGGCAGGTGCGAAGGTTAGGTCGGCGTCCGCGAGTACCGAGTGGATAGCCGCGGCTGTCTCGAACGGCTCGTCCACCAGGCCCAGCACCTCTTCGACCTCGGCCGAGCGCACGTGGGCCTGCAGGCGCTCGAGCGAGTCAAAGTAGTGCGTGTACTTTGCCAGGCGGGGCTCCTGTGCCGCCCAGCGGCGGAGCGTCTCAAAGCCAATTTGTAGCAGCTCTGGCCTGCCAAACGAGATGGCCGCGGCGACCTGGGCCCGCAGACCCAGCACCCGATCATGTTTGGCCGCGGCGGCCTGGTCCGCCGTATCCACGTCAAAGTACATGAGTGCATACATGAGCAAGCGTCCCGCTCGGAGCGCGAATTTCTCCGACAGCTCGAACCAGTCCGCCAGCGCCCGCGGACTCTCGCCCAAATGCCCTTGGTACCCAGCCAGCGCGGGCAGTGCCTCACTGATCTGGTCGATCTCTGCCGCCCACGCGGCGTCGTTGGCGAAGACACTGGCTGCATCCCACGTGTCACCGGCCGCACGTGCGCTGCGCGGCGGAACTGCTTGTGTGCTCATCGAGTCTCTACTTTCCGATGGGGCGAACTCCATCCAGCCGTGACCCAGCCCCTGAGCACTGCCACGCCGTGGCATGTCCTGGGCCGGAAGACCATCGCACATGATGGTACCTTGGGGCCGCGTTTCTCGCGCAGCGCATGGTTCATTGCCGGGCGCGAAAGTGGGGATCGACTTCTGGCTAGTGCGCCAGCTCTTCTACCGGCTCATCGGCCGGCGTGCCGTGGCAGCCCAGCTCTCTCGCGAGCGCCTCAACCACGCGCGCATCGAACTGCGTACCGGCGTGGCGCCGCAGCTCGTGCACGGCCGAGTTTGCCGCCCGGCCGCGATGGTACGGCCGCTCCGCGGTCAAGGCTCTGTACGCATCCGCCACGGCCACGATGCGCGCTCCGAGCGGAATTGCCTCGCCGGCCAGGCCATCGGGGTAACCACGTCCATCCCAGCGCTCATGGTGCGAGCGGATTAGGGGCGAGAGGACGCGCAACGCCGGGACGTGGCTGACCACTCCGGCACCGACCGCGGGGTGCCGGCGCAGCTGTGCCCATTCTTCCTCGCTCAATGGCGAGCTGTCCTTCTGGAGCACCGAGTCCGGCACCACGATTTTGCCGACATCGTGCAGTCGCGCTGCCAGCTCGACGATGCGTGTCTCGTTGTCGTCGAGCCCCAAGGAGCGGGCAACGCCCACGGCAAGCTTGACCACGGCGTGGCTGTGGATCGCCGTATACTTGTCGCGGGCTTCGACCAGCGCGGCAAGGGCCTCCACGGTGCCGGTCAACGCGGCTTCCTCGCGCCCGTCGACTTTGCTGCTGGTGTCGCCGAGCGCAGCCACCGCCGGGTCACTCACGGCACGCACCTGGTTGCGGCCGAGCCGCTTGGCGGCATATCCGGCACTGTCGGCGGCGGCCACGAGCGTGTCGCGGCCGTCGGCGTCGTTGGGGAAGACTGCCAGGCCGATCGAGCAGGTCACGCCACCACCTCCGGTGGCAGCGAACGCATGCGTAGCCACGGCCTCGCGCAGCTTCTCCGCTGCCGCCAGGCCAGTCTCGACATCAACCTCCGGCAGAATCGCCAGGAACTCCTCGCCGCCCCAACGGCCCAGTGTGGCGGCACCGCCCAGTGCGGCATGGGCGACGCTCATGAGCTCCACGAGCGTCGCATCGCCTGCGCGGTGACCGCAGCTGTCGTTGAGCGCCTTGAAGTGGTCGAGATCGATGAACAGCACGGCGAACGATCGCCCGGAATCATGAGTTCGGGCCAGCTCGCGGTCGAGCGCATCGACCATGGCCCGGTGATTGGCTACGCCGGTAAGTGGATCCGTGGTGGCCAGCGATTCCAGGCGGGCATTCGCGACTTCGAGCTCGGCATTCTTTGCTTCGATCTCTGCCTTGAGCCGCACGGTTTCCTCATCGAATTCGGCAAGGGCAGCGCTGTAATCCTGAATGACCGTGAGCTCGTCCTGCAACGCCATGCTGGTTCGAGTCGCTTGCTCCAGCTTCTGCTCGGCGTCGCGCACCATTTCATGGATACGCGTGCGGGTCAGGGTGACCGCTGTCAGGCCCAAGCCGGTCAGGAGCAGGCCGACCACAAACAGCCAGATGGCATCGATGGGTCGCCAGGCAACTGCCACCACGCCTATGGCCACCAGCGCGCTGGCCGCCAGCTCTATCTTACGAGATGGAAAGAGGCGGTTCACGATTCCTGAGAGTACTACGCCTACAGGTGCCATAAGCACAATCGCCTTGTCCCCCGCACACCCTCGCGCCTTCCGGCGTCTGCGCACAACGCCTGCGGACTCAGGCGTTGCCCCACCCTGTTCATGCATATCCTAGACGCTTAAGCACGGGTTGCAAGCGGGTATTGCAGCCTGTCCTTAGCCTAGCACCTTCTGTGCGCTCTGCTACTACCCATCCGGGCACCTTCGAGCAAGCATGCTGGCCCTGCGCCAGTTTGCTCCATTGTACCCGCTATTGCTACGCACGTCGCAAAACGAAGATTGCCGGCTCCCCTTCGATCGGTGCCTCGTCGCGAAAGCCAAGGGCGCCATCCAGGGTGGCACGCAGCTCGACGGCTAAAGTCTCAGACTTGACATAAGCTCCCCATGTATCCAGGACGTGCTTTACCACGTCGCTGCCGTCGTAGGACACGACTATGCGATCTGCCACCTCGAATCCGGCCGATTTCCGCAGGGTTTGCAGCCGGTGCACCACCTCGCGCGCGAGACCTTCCCGCACCAGGTCGTCGTCTAGGTCGGTAACCAGTGCCACGAGGCAGCCGTGCTCCTCGGCAACGGCGTAGCCCGGCACTGCCGTGGCTTGCGGCTGAACGTCATCCATGCCCAGACTGAGCAAGCGGCCGCCCACCTGGACTTCCAGTCGCTCGCCTCGCTTGAGCGTGGCGACGGCGGCATTGGCGTCGAGGGCTTTCAACGCCGCCACGGCTTTCGGCAGGTCCGGCCCCAGCTTGGGTCCTAGCGCGGGCAAGTTCGGCCGCAGCACATACTGTGCCACTGCCGTCTCGTGCGCCAGGTAGTCGACGCGCTTTACATTGAGCTCGTCTTTAATCTGGTCCACAAACGGCTGTAGCCTGCCCCACTCTTCCGGTCGCCGTGTGCGCACCAAGGCTGCCAGGAGTGGCTGGCGAACCCTGAGCTTCCCCGCGTTGCGCGCCGCCCGTCCCAGGCCCACGACGCGGATGGTCAGGCGCGTGGCGTCCAGCAGGGCTTGGTCGATCAGCGTCTGGCTTGCCACCGGCCAGTCCGTCAGGTGCACGCTTACGGGTGCATCGGGCTCGACTTCCGCCACGAGATCCCGGTAGATCTCCTCGGCCAGGAAGGGCACGAATGGCGCCAGGAGCCGGGCGATCGTGGTCAAGACTTCGTAGAGCGTATGGTACGCGGCCGCCTTGTCCTGGTCGTCCTCGGCTTTCCAGAAGCGGCGGCGGCTGCGACGTACGTACCAGTTCGACAGCAGGTCCACCAGGTTCTCCAGGTCGCGGGTGGCGGGCGCCGCTTCGTAGCGGTCGAGCGCAGCGGCGATGCTGGCAACAGCCGCATTGAGCTCGGCCAGCATCCAACGGTCGAGTGCGCTTCGCTGTGCCGCGGGCGGCGCCGGGCTCTTGGGATCGAAGCCGTCCAGGTTCGCATAGAGCACGAAGAAGGAGTGGACATTCCAGAGCGTCAGGAAGAAGCGCCGGCGCACCTCCTCGGCCACGTTGAAGCCAAAGCGCAGGTTGCTGGCCGGGTTCTGGGTGAGATAGATCCAGCGCATGGCATCGGCGCCCATCGCGGGATGGACCTTCTTGTCCTTGACGCCCACGCCGCCAACGTCGGCAGCCTCTTCGAAGGGAATAGAGTTGCCCCAGGACTTGTGCATCTCGCGGCCGGTCTCGTCCTGCAGCGTGGCAAAGCCAAAGCAGGTGCGGAATGGCGGCCTGCCCGCCAGCACCGTGCCCATGACCAGCATGGAGTAGAACCAGTTGCGGAACTGACCTGGGAAGCTCTCGGTGATGAAGTCGGCGGGGAACCACTGCTGCCAGTAGGCACGGTCGTGCCGGTAGTTGAGCGTGGAGAAGGGCACGATCCCGGCATCCAGCCAGGGCGTGCCGACATCTTTCACCCGAGATAGCGGGGCACCACAGTGTGAGCAGGCAATCTGCACGGCATCGACCCAGGGCCGGTGGGGGGTGTGGCCCGCGAACTGATCCCAGCCGGCGACGGCCCGTGCCTGCAGCTCCTCTTCACCTCCGATAACCTCGAAGTGACCGCACGCGGCACAGTCGTAAATCGGCAGGGCCAGGCCCCAGTAGCGCTTCTTGGAGATCATCCAGTCGCCCATGTTGCGCAGCCAGTCCAGCTCACGCTCGCGACAGAACTCGGGGATCCAGTTGATCTGGTTCACTACGTCCATGATTGCCTGCCGCATGTCCTGCACGCTGATGAACCACTCGTCCACCAGCCGGAACACCAGCTCCGTGCCGCACCGCCAGCAGTGCGGGTAGCGGTGCTTGTATTCTTCGGTCCGGTAGAGCAGGGCCTTGTCGCGTAGCGAGGTCACGACGGGCTTCACGACCTCCTTGGCGTGGAGGCCGGTGAGGAACCCATAGCCCTCGACGTAGTTGCCGTTTTCGTCGATAGGCGCGAGAACGGGCAAGCCATCTACCTTGGAGAGCGCGAAGTCCTCGCGGCCGCAGCCGGGTGCGATATGCACGATGCCCGTGCCTTCGGCGTCACTTACTTCGTCCCAGGCGATGACGCGGTGCGCGACCCCGTGCTGGGCCGGCAGCTCGTCGAATGGGCCGCTGTAGCGTCTGCCGACCAGCTCGGCTCCGCTCACGGTGCCCAACAGCTCGTACTCTCCGCGCAAGACGGACAGCCGCGAGTGGGCCAGGTAGAGGACGCCGTCTCCTTGCCGGACGCGCGCGTACTCGAGATCCGGCTTGACGGCCGCAGCCACGTTGGCCGCCAGCGTCCAGGGCGTGGTGGTCCATACGAGCAGTGCCGCGCCCGGCTCGTCGAGCAGGGGCAGTTTGAGAAACGGGCTAGTATGCGTGGCGTCGAAATACTGGTCCAGCATCTCGTTCTCGGTGAGCGCCGTGCCGCAGCGGGCGCACCAGGGGAGCACGTCGCGGCCCTTGTAAATCCAGCCGCGCTCGAAGCAGGTCTTGAGGAACCCCCAGATCGTGTAGTTGTTCTCATCCGACATCGTGAAGTAGGAGTTCTCCCAGTCCATCCAGTAGCCCAGACGGATGGACTGCTGGGTTTGGATGCCGGCGTACTTGAGCACCCGCTGCTTGCACTTGTTGACGAACTCGGCGATGCCGTACGTTTCGATATCGCGCTTGGAGGTGAAGCCCAGCTCCTTCTCGACCTCGACCTCGACCCACAGGCCCTGGCAATCGAAGCCGTTCTGGTAGCGCTGCTTCTGACCCAGCATGGTGTGGTAGCGCTGGTACAGGTCCTTGTAGGTGCGGCCCCAGCCGTGGTGCACGCCCATGGGGTTGTTGGCGGTGATCGGTCCATCGATGAAGCTGAACTGTCGATCGCTGGCATTGTTCCGGGTGCGGTACTGATCTGGGATACCGTTGTCGGCCCACCACGCCAGCAACTGGCGCTCCATGGCGGGAAAATCCGGCTGCGTGGCGACGGGCGCAAAGCGTCGCGTCGATGTTTCGGTCATAGAACTGTCCTCCAAGCTCAGGTACAAAAAACCCCATCCCTGCAAGGGACGGGGTTGTGACCCGCGGTGCCACCCTTATTGGCCTGCCTTTTGGCGGCAGGCCCACTCGACCGAGCACGTGTACATGCCCGCGCCGTGGTAACGGGCGGCGAACCCGGGGTTGGCTCAGGCGGGATGCTTACGCCAATCCGACTCAGGAGTGATCTTCCGTGGCTGCCACCTGGCCCTTATCGCACCAACAAAGGGCTCTCTTGCAGGTTGCTGCTACGTACTGGCTCCTTCGAAGTTGATAGAGGGAGTGTCCCATACGGAGCGACGGGCGTCAACGGATGCAGTCGATGCGGGCAGGCAACGGCAGACCGAGCCAGGCATGATCGCAGACGCATCCACGACAACGCTACTCTCGCGCCGCATCCGCTCGTCTCTCGGCCAGTAGCTCATCGACCAGGCTCCGGCCAGCAGGGATAAAGCGGCGTACGAGTTCCTGAGCGTGCTTTATGGATGCTTCTTGGCTCGAGATATGCAATTGCTCGCCGTCGAATCGCAGGAGCACGTCTTCTCCTGTCTTGGTCCCCATCGCCTTGCGAATCGATGCTGGAATCACCACGCGTCCATTTTGGTCGATTCTGGCACGCATCTCATTCATGGTACATTCTCCGAATCTGCCACAGTTGCGAGTGCTACCGCGGCGCCACTCATGAGTCAACGGACTCATGGCCGAGTGCTGGATGGCCCTTCGGGTTTCACGAAAGCGGAGAAGCCGGCAGCGGCCGCGACCGAGGTGGCAGGCCTTCAACCGCTCGTGGGACGGCTGGCAAGGAGGCTGAAGGTCAGCGGCACGCGGGGTCGGTCATTCGGAGTCACCCATCGTCCCTCGTCTCCGGGAACCAACCAGGGGAAGTGGCGCCAGACCGTCCAATCGTGCTCAACAAGCCACTCGATTCGCAGCCCGTACCTGACGAGGGCGGTCACCGTCTCGCCGATGCTATGGTTCCATTCGTAGGTGCGCCGGTGCACGAGCGCATGATAACCATCCGTGTAGGTCAACCCTCCATCATCAATCAGGGGCTCGTCTTGCTCGAAATAGGTGTTTGCCAAAGCCAGCCCATCGTTTGCAAGAGCCCATGCCAGCGGGTGCCCGTCGTGGAGGTAGAATCGCCCGCCTGGCGCCACCAGGGCAGCGGCCTGCTCGGCCCAGCGATCCACACTCGGCAGCCAACACAGGGCGCCGAGGCTCACGTAGACTATGTCATAGGTGGTGTGCCCGAGGGTCTCAGCCGCCGCATACACATCGGCGCAGATGAACGTTGACCGCGTCGCCAGGCCCGCCCGCACCGCGATTGCCCGAGCAGCCTCAATCGCAGCCGGGGAGAAGTCCAGTCCGGTTACCTGGGCGCCCGCCCGAGCCCAGGCGAGGGTGTCGAGGCCGAAGTGACACTGCAAGTGCAGCAGGTGGAGTCCCGCGACGCTCCCCAGTGCGGCAGTCTCCCAGGACCGTGGGCCAGGGGCATGCCGCAGCCAGCCCTCGACGTCGTAGAAACGGGAGGCCACGTGGATGCCGACCCGCTCATCCCAATTGGCCTGGTTTGCTGCTATCCGCTCATCCATTGCCGGCACAGCGTACCATGCCGGCACGGCCTGTGCTATAAAGCCGACAACTATCCATGTGCGAGACGACTGACCGCCGGCCATTGGCGCCAGCTACAGTGGACGCCTGATACGAGCCATGTTTGGGAACACGGTGGTTGCGTCGATGAAGACCTACACCGTGAACTATGAGCGCGACGAAGCCAATTGGCGGGTTGCCGATCTCCCCGATGGGCCCGGTTGTCACATGCAGCGTCGCACCCTCGAGGCGGCGCGCGCATCCTTGACGCCCTCAGTCTCCGTGTGACCGATGCGGACGCGACCCTGCTGCGCGAGGGGGCGCGCCTGCCGCGGAGCGCTGCCTGACGGCGTCTGGCGCATTCCCCTCGAATCTGGGGCGTGTCGCGATGGTGCACCGGCACACCGCGACCAGCTTGCCGTCGCCGTTCGCGAGCCGCACGTCCCACACCATGGTCGTGCGACCGCGATGCAAGATCGTAGCGACCCCCTTCACGGTGTCGCCGGCGCGGGCCGGGCGCAGCAGGCTGGCGTTGATCTCCTGACCTACGCAGTAGTGCGTGGCCAGATCGATGTTGAGGGCCGTGCCAATCGACGCGAGCGTTTCTGCCAAGCTGATGAGTGCCCCGCCGTGTGCTACCCCGGCAGGCTGCTGCGTACGCCTATCGATAGGCATGCTGCCTTCGCAGCGGTCCTTGCCGAGCTCGCCCAGCTCGATACCCAGGTTGCCGAGCAGGGTCTGCTCGAGCGGCAGCTCATAGCCTGGAAGCCCGATCTCCACCGCAACCCTCCGAAACGCTGTTCGTGACCAATGTACCCAGTTTTGGCACTGGGCAACGATGCGGTTATCATGCTCGTAAGCGAGGAGCCACCATGATCACGGAAGCAGCGCCGCAGCAAGCGGTGCAGACGACTACCCAACATCCCGTCTACTCAGTCGTCGCGCCGGTCTATAACGAGCAGGAGACCATTCCGCATTTCTATGCGCGAATCACGGCGGTGATGGAGGGTCTGGGCGAGCCATATGAGTTGATCCTGGTCAACGACGGTAGCCGCGATGGATCCATGGAGCTGCTTCGCGGCCTGAACCAGTCTGACAGGCGCGTGCGAGTCATCAGCTTCTCGCGCAACTTCGGCCACCAGTCGGCCATCTCGGCGGGCCTGGATCACGCGCGCGGCGACGCGGTGGTGATCATCGACTCCGACTTGCAGGATCCGCCCGAGGTCATTCCCGAGATGGTCGCGAAGTGGAAGCAGGGGGCGCAGGTCGTGTACGCGCAACGCCGCCAGCGGCCGGGCGAGACCCGCTTCAAGCTGCTCACGGCGGCGGCATTCTACCGGCTGATCAACCGGCTCACGACCATGAAGCTGCCCCGCGACACGGGCGACTTCCGCCTGCTCGACCGCAGCGCGGCAAACGCCCTGATCAACATGCCTGAGCACAATCGCTTCATGCGCGGGCTCTCGGTGTGGGTGGGCTTCCGCCAGGCGAGCGTGCAGTACGACCGGCACGAGCGCTTCGCCGGCAGCACGCACTACCCATTCTTCAAGATGCTGCGACTCTCGATGGACGCGATCACCGGCTTCAGCTACGTGCCGTTGAAGCTGGCTACCACCTTCGGCTTCGTGTTCGCCGGCGCCAGTCTGCTGGGCATCCTGGCGGCAATCGTCGCGCGTATCTTTGGCGGCGCCATCGTCGGCCAAGGCACCACGCTAATCGCCGTCCTGCTCCTGGGCGGTATCCAGCTGATCTTCCTCGGCGTGATCGGCGAATACCTCGCCCGCATCTACGACGAGGTGCGCAAGCGCCCACTCTACATCGTCAGCGAGCTGCTGGACAATCAGGAGCCTGCCGGCTAGTAACCCCTCGCGGACGCCACACAATTCACAGCCTGCGCCGATTGGCGCGCGCCACGAAGTCGTCCAGCGTCAAAATGGTGACTGCGTCCACGCCGCACAGGTAGTCTTTCAAGCCGCCCCCGACGTAGAAGTCCTTGAGTGTCCATCCTGGGCCGCCCAGCACCAAGTATGCTCGGGTGTAGGCACCGTTACTCTGGCGTATCGCTTCGGCCAGACAAATCACCTCGAACGGCACCTTCTGCTCCGCGGTGCCGGACGACTGCTGCCACTTCAGCGATACCAGGAAGTGCTGCCCGGTCTTCGACGTCACCACCAGGTCCACGAAATGCCGGCCAAGCGCACCGAACCGCTTGCCGATGTTCTGGCGCTGCTGGTACTCGTAGCCTCCAAGGTCCAGTGCCGGCAGCACCATGCGCTCGAGCACGTCCCCGGTGCGCGTGTTCGCTGCCTCGGCAGTGTCAACTGTGATCATGAAACCCCCTGGTGGCGACGACTTCGGTGGCCGGCGTGCGGTCGCCCGTGCAGCTGATCATGCGCGGCGCCGCCACGAACTGCAGCGCAAAGCCCAGTTGTTCATAGAGTGCGACGATACGGGGCGTCGCCTGGTTCGACAGCACCACGGGGCCGGGATGGCCTGCAAGCCACTCTGCCAGACGCACCTGATCGCTCCACGAGAAACCTTGTTTGGCGTAGCTGGTGAACTGGACGTCGTACGGCGGATCGGCGTAGACGAAGTCTCCGGGCTCGAGCGCCAGCTGCTCGAACGGCAAACAGCAGAACTCCCAGCGTCCGAGTATGGGCGGGTACGCGTCAAACGCGCGCGTATAGGTGATAGTCTTGTAGCGCCCAAACGGCACGTTGAACTGCCCACGGCTATTGAAGCGGCACAGGCCGTTGTAGCCGGTTCGGTTGAGATAGTAGAAGAGCTCGGAAGCTTGGCGGACCTCGGTACGCCCCTCGGCAATTAGCTGGTTGAACGCCACACGGTGCGCGTAGTAGACAGCCTCGTCGTTCGCCATGGGCAGGTCGATCTCCAGCCCCTGGCGCAGCCACCGGTAGAAGGCGATGAGATGCGGGTTGATATCGTTCAACAGCGCACGTTCCGGCGTCAGCGCCAGCGTCACAGCCAGTCCCCCGCAGCAGGGCTCTACCAGGCGCCGATCGCTGTATGGCGCCCACAGTGGCCGGATATGTGGCACCAGCCACCGCTTGCCGCCGGCCCACTTGAGCGGCGGTTTAAGGGTTACAAGGCTGGCCGGCATTCCTGGGCGAGTCAGCAAGTCGATTTCCTTCAGCGTGCGCAGTCGCCGGCTATACTCGGCTGCCTGGCTACTGTGACAACAATACGCGATTCCGTAGCCCCGAAGGGCAGAGGCTACTGATAACCGGTGCGCGATTATTGCCTGGAGTCCGACCCGTGGTTGCCGGTATTAATAGCAAGGCAAGTGCCAGGCACCGCCATCATCACCGCAGCAGCAGAGCAAAGCAGGCGTGGAGTAAGCCAAGGCATGTCCTCTAATTGTGCAGGTTGCTCCTTATGGTTATACTTCACCATGGTGATCTCGGCATCACCGTGGTGAAGCTGGAAGATCCATGCATACAGGGATTGGGGCGCCGAACGGGCCGGGTAGCCAGCCCTTCAGCCGATGGTTCCGCTATCCGGCCGGCTTTGGGTCGGCTGCACTAGGCGCCTGCTTTCGTGCAGCCAATCTAGGCACCCGCGCGCTGATTGTTGACCCGTTCGCCGGAGTTGGGACCACCGGCGTGTACGCTGCAGGGCTCGGGATCGCGTGTGCTGGAATAGAGACGCATCCGCTGATCGCTGAGATTGCCGCACTCAAGTTTCAGCGCCCAGGGCTGCCCCAGGAGCTATACGAGCGGGCTACGCGACTGGCGGAGAGCCTGGCGCCCCACTCGATCGATTCCGAGACTGTCCTCGTCCTGCAAAGCTTTGAGCGCGATAGTCTCGGGCTATTGGTCGCGTTGCGCGATCGGATTGCTGCTCTGCGAGATGATCCTTGGCAACTGCACCTAAAATGGTGCCTCCTCGGTACTTTGCGCGACTGTGCGACAGTTAAGGTTGGGTGGCCCTACCAGCGTCCTACCAGCGCCCGGGTACCCCGGCTGACCGATCCGCGCCGCGCCTTCCTCCGTCGAGCCTTCTGGATGGCTGAGGATCTATCGAACGGCCCTGCTTCACCTCCAGCGTGGGTTCGGCAAGGCGACTGCCGTCTGCCTGCGATCTGGGAAAGTGCACTTGGAGGAAGATCCGCGACCGCAGTTATCACGTCACCACCGTACCTCAACAACTTCGACTATGCAGACGCGACCCGACTTGAACTCTACTTCTGGGGTGCGGCCCGATCGTGGCTTGAAATGACACAGCGGGTTCGCTCGGGAATGGTCATTGCCACAACCCAGCAGACCCGTAAGGGATTAGTCGACGTCGCCGTAGCCGACCTAGCCTCGCGTTGCCCTGCCATTTCTCAGTCAATACGAGACTTGCAAAGTGAGCTCGAGCGCGAGCGCGGCCAGCGTGCCCGTGGCAAAGAGTATGACCGGGTGCTCCCGTTGTACTTCGCTGGGTTAGTACAGGTACTCATACAGGTGGCTGCCAATACCCACTCCGGAGCCCCGGTTATACTGGTGCTGGGCGATAGTGCCCCGTACGGTGTATACATCGATACCCCAGGGCTGCTTGCCGCTGCCGCCGAAGAGATAGGGTTTTCCCGGGTTAGCGTGGAGATCCTGCGGCAACGCGGGCTGCGCTGGCGAACAAACGGATCACGTCACTCCACCGCGCTGACTGAGCAGCTCGTGCTGCTGCGCTCACCAGGACTTCGCTAGCTCCGTGAAGAACACGTCTCCTGTCTCAGTGATGCAGCGTTGCCAAAAGCTGCGCTGGCTCTCGAAACGTCGGGAGCGCTCGGCAAATTGCTCTGTGGTCTTCACCACGAACGGGCTCACCCAGCATTCATCCAGCCCCTTCTGGAACTCGGGCAAGGCAAGCACGTTGGCAACGTCTGGGTCGCGCATACTATAGCCGAGATAGACCAACCGAATACGATCATCGGTCGGAAGCAGTGCTCGAAGTGACGCAGCCTTTGGCCCTGCCAACCCGCCGGCCATGAGGTCGTCTGTAGCCACGATTGTATCCGGCTGGGTGATAGTTCCATGCAACTTTAGAACAGGAACTTGCCCACCCATAGACAGGTACTCCCGTATGTAGTTCGGACAGACCTCGAAGTCTCCGTCGCTCGCGAACACCCGCACCAAGTGCGGACACCCGTCCTCGATCAGAGTGTCGAAGTTGACCGTGACGATTACGACGCCCCGCTGATGCTCAAGGAGCTTGCGGAGCTTCCATACGGCTGGCCCGGGACGACGGAGCGCTTCCTCGTTCTTCGTTGCCATCAGGCGAAGAGTCGGCCTATCTTGTGGTTTGTATACGTGGAACTCCTCGCGTAGGACGCGTTCGAGCGTAAGACGCTCCGCGAACTCTGCGGGGGCAAGGCGCCGTTCGGATGGATGCTGGCGCCCATGTTCCTCAATGAACCGGCGAAAACGGTTGGCCAGCTCTGCATAGGGAAGGCCACGGAGAGTGTCGGGCGCGTTCGGTGCGATGTGAATTCGCAGCGCATCGTCGCGAAGGTCGTTCCCTAACGGAAGTCCAGACGAGACTGAGAAACCAGCGCCCAAAAACATGACCAGCGGCCGATCGTCGCCCGGTCGAAGCTGCCTGATCAGTGTGCTGCTAACCCCCCAGTCCTTCCTTCGGGCCAGGCCGCTCTGGTCCAGCCGAAATCTCAGGGAGACACCGGCCGTGCAATGCCGATCATGGTTGACGTTGGGCGTATCCACCAACACCAAAAGGACACGTAGCGCGCCCACGCGCATGACGGCCAGCTGCTCAGTGAACAACCTCCACGCCGCATCTGCCAGATCGGCGTCCAGAGGTGCCTCCCGGTACGTCAGCACCGCTAGAGAGTGGTCCTGGAGGCGCTTGTCGAAAAGACTTGCAGCAACGCCGAAGATCGGAAGCAGGCCTGCGCTCGATGTCGTGGCATCCTTCCCATCGATCACCGCATGCACATTGGCGCCGGCCTGACGGATCTGCACATCCAGATTCCGTCCGCCCGCGCGGCGTACGCCGAGCGAATTGGTTACAACCGCGCTGAGCGCAGGATCAGCAATGCCATTGGCCCCGCTGACGGACTCCTGCGCATCCAGGAACACACCTCGCACAGGCCAAAGGATAGCCTCAATGAGCGATCGGTACTTAGCCACGCCTTCCACGAGTACCGGAATTACCTCCATTTCATCCCGGCCCTCGGTGGCCACCCAGGCGGACAGGACGCTCGAGAAGAGATCAAGGATGCAGATAGTCGGTTCCAAGAGCTTCCTCAAGTTGTGTTCGGAGTCGACGCGTCTCAGTCCGGCGCTCATGAGCCAGGTTCAAGGCTGCGAGTGCAGGTAGTTCGTCGCGATACGTCATCACCAGGAGATCGAAGGCCTCCAACACAGCTGCAGTTGATGGCGATCGAAGAGGACGTCGTAGTTCGCTTGCGATCGACTGTATGACCCGACGCTCGCCTTCAGGACGGACATACGCCTTGTCCGTCTCTGGTCCAAGAGCTCCTGATAGTCGGCGTCGCGCCTCGCTTAGGGCATAGCCGCCGTACAACGCGAAGTGGCGGTCGCCACGCGCACCAGGCTCCAGATGATCGCAGAAGCTGTTGATGATCCGCGCTATCGCGGCATTGATTCGGGATTGATCAGTGCCCTCGGCAAGTTCCTTCTGCAAGGACGTCTCTGGGGATGTGGAGCCGTTGACAAGCAATAGAAGGAGTAGCGCGATCGACGGGAGAACAAGGGAGGGAGCGTTACCGGCGCGCAGCTCAAGCACGCGCTCGATCTTCTGGATGCTCCAGCGCCGATGTCGTTCATAGGCTATATGCTCAGCAGCGCGCACCTCGTGCTCGCTGATTTCGACGCTGCCAGGGTTGTTGGCAAGACAGGATTCGATAACTGCCATTGCTATTCGCCCTTCCGCCGTTATTAGCACGTCGTTTGCAGCGCCGACTGTGAGAGGAGGCCGAAGCAGAGGACTCAGAAACACACCAAGATCTGGCAGGGCATCAAGGAGCGGTCGAAGCCGCAGACCACGGGCTAGAGGGTCAAAATAGAGGCTCAGCTGGTCCAGATCACCTTCTAGAGTGCCTGGTGCCGTCGGCATCTGGCGCACCCAAAGAACATTCAGCGATACCGCAAGCTCAAGAGCCTGTGAACGAGGAAGACTAAGCGGAAGCCCGAAGAGGCCGTTTTGGGCAGCAGCGTCGCTCATCGCGTGACGTCTCGCGCAGAATAGCCGCGCGCCACAATCTCGCTCTGGCCTGGGTCCTGAGAAGCGGCCGCAAGATCACCCGACATCTGAAGGGGTAGGATGATGATGACCTGGTTGGCCTGGCCGCTGACCAGCACCTCTTCCCGAAGAAACCGAAGCAAGCGATCCAGTCGTCCGGCCTCTATGAATGCCCCGAATTCGTCGAGCACGAGGAGTCGGTTTTGGGCATGGTCGTGCGCATGTTCCAGCACACTGGCGAGGACGTACGCGAATGCCCGCTCACCGCTGGAAAACGCCTCGATCGGGCGGTCTTGTGCCCGCCCAGTGCTGTCTCGCCAATGGAGCAGCCCTTCGGTCAGATCGACGCGCTCAAACTGGCCACCTTCGCCGAACAGTACAGACGCCACATCGGGGCTACGCAGCAACCTCCCAAACTGGTCTGCATAGTAGGCCGAGAAGGGCGCCCGATAGATGTTCGTGCCGGAGAATGGTTTCCCAATTGAAAAACTAAGCCGCTCGATTACATCCGACGTGGCCGCCGCCCTGGTTGTGAGGTCGTCCAGATCTGCGCGAAGCTGCCCTAAGGCACGATCTAGTTCACCAAAGCGGCGTAGCGATTCCTCAGCCGGCAGCCCAGGGTGTGGCAGACGATCGCCGATCGCAGCGCGCAGCCACGAATAGCTCTCGCTCTTAGCGAAGAGGTCAACGGCCTCAGCAAGGCGCCGTTCAAAAGCGCTTTGCTCGCTCTCGAGAGCTACGAGAGCAGCGGCTGCCTCTTTTGCGGCGGCCTCAGCTTTGGCCTGGTCGCGAGCAACCAGTGCCATCACCGTTGGTAGATCGCCGTGAAGGGTGCTGTCGGCCCTGATCGCATCGATTCGAGCTGTCAGTTCGGCCTCGTCACCTTCGCGGGTGAGTGTCCCCTTCGCATGAATTAGCGCGACTCGTTCACCGATCTTTGCAACGTAGTCATCCTCAACGCGCTTCAACTCAGCGACGACGTGTTGGTAGGCGTCATCCATTAGGCTCGCTAGCGATGCGGACACAGACTCCACATCACGCTCAGTGTGACGCAGCCGCTCCTCGGCGCGACCAGCAGCCTGCAGTGTCCTGACGGCCTCATGGCCGTCGCGAAGGCGGTCGACCAGCATGGCTATTCGCGTTTCGACTTCTTCAAGCGCAGGTGGCCGCTGGCGGGCAATGATTTCCTGTTTGCACCGTCCAGTGCCTTCTCGGAGGGTGCGAGCTGACACAGGCGTGTTCTCAAGGATAGCGACCGGCTGGTCGTCCAAACCAAACGCCTGAGCTTCATTGAGCGGGGCTTCGACGCGCTCAATAAGCCGCACAACGTCCAAGGAGGCCGTGAGAGACGCCTTCTCACGAATTGCAGCGCTCCTCTCGGCCTCCGCAGCGCTTTGCGCCTGCTGAAGAGCCTTGGCTGCTTTGGCAAGGAACCCAAGGGTGGGGTCATCTGACCCGACCGAAACGCTAAGTGCAGCCATGGACTCGCGCACTGTTGCGACGGTAAGTCTTGCCTGCTCTACGTCCTTCTCTCGCTTCTTAATTAGGGCCGCCATCTGCTTGAGCAGGGCCTGCTTACGCTGCGTCTCAGGCAAGAGCCGACTCTGCTGTTCCGCGAGCTGGACGCGCATGCGCTGGAGCGATTCGATCTCAGCGTTCAGTTGCGCAAGGCTTAGGTCGATTTCAGGGCCTCGTTCGCGTAGTTCATCCCTTGCGGCGACCAGGTGGCTGAGAGTTTCGACTGCGGTACCGCGCTGCTCGGCTGCCTTCGCGGACTGTTCGGCTGCCTCCCGCTGCTTGCGCAGTTCCGACCGCTTGCGATCGAAGTCGCTGACGGCGGCTGGCGCCGCGATAGGTACGTCACGGGCAAGTAAATCCACCGACGCTTCAAGGTTGGTAATACTCTTCTCCAGCGTGGCGCGCTGCTCAGCAGCCAGACGCGCATCACCGGCGATCATCGCGGCGAATCGGTTGGCGATCGTATCGTCGCCTGCGATGCGAAAGACCCGCAATACTTCGCGTACAGTCGCGAGGCGGATTCTCTCTCCGTTAAGGAACGCCTCACCTAGGCACTCTGGATCACTAGCGGCAGCCGCCGGGGCGTCGTGCCAGCGAGCGGGGGTAAGCCGTACCTTCAGCGTTGCGCCATCGGCCAGCCCAACGATCTCTATGAGCACCTCGGGAAGATGGGCCTTCAGCGATTTCCACTCGCTCGTAGCGGTGTAGGGCTGGGTTCCAGTAGCGATTTCAAGCAGCCGGACCGCCATCGTCTTGCCGACGCCGTTATGACCCTCCATTCGGCACAAACGGTAGTCTGGTATCTCTGGGATCACGTGGAGGCCGCCCGATAGCGGCGCTGCGAAGTCAAACCTGCAGCGCATCTTGCAGCCACTTGGCGAGCCGTTGCTCCGCCGATGTACTCGGCGTGGTAAGGATTTTAAGCAAATCACCATGCCGCGCAGCAGCGGCAGCCGCTTCCCCGCCCTGTTGAGCGTCCGCAGCCAAGCTAACGCTTAGGAGGTCCAGGTAGCGCGATCGCTCTGCGTCGGCGAGTTCTCTCGCACCCGTTGAAACCATTTGGCTGTCCTGATCGGTCATGAATACCCCCCCCCACACAGTTTCGAGTGTCGAGCTACGCGTGTTTGGGTTCGCCACCACCACGCTACGCTCCGCGTTTCCTGCGGCGCTCATAATGCTCATGCAGGAGCAGGTACGTTCTAACACATTCTCGCCAAGAATTGTAACGTATGTAGTCCGTCCAATGCACGCGAGCTCCGTTTGCATCAGGATTGCACACCAAAGTGAAACTACCATGGGGCCCACAGGTGTAGGGACTGACCACCGTGTCTGTCCGCACACGCCCGGGGATCCCGTCGTGTCATCGGTATAGTTCGCCATGGCGCCACCAGCACGCATGAGGACCTGTGTAGCGCCCGGCGTATCCTGCGGGACAGTTTGTCGCTCATTTTCAGGCCGGGGGCGTTCGACAGCGATATCGCTTCGAAGCGGTACGGAGCTCCAGCTGCGCCGCAGCCGCTCAGAGGATGCGCTTTCCCAGCGCGCTCCATGCCAGCTCTGCCGCGAGCCTCGCGGTTATGTTCTCTCGATCCAAGATCGGATTCACTTCCACCAGGTCCAGCGCCACCAGGCAGCCGGCCTCGGCCAGCAGCTCCATCGTCAGGTGCGCCTCGCGGTAGCTGATGCCTCCGGGCACCGGCGTGCCCACACCCGGCGCTTCACGAGGGTCCAGCACGTCCATGTCGAAGCTGGCCAGCACGCCGTCGGTGCCGCCGGTCACGACTTCCAGCGCCGCGGCAAGCACGCTCGCCATGCCCTGGCGATCGATCTGCTGCATGGTGAACACGGATACGCCTTGCTCCCGCAGCAGCGCGCGCTCGCCGTCGTCCAGATCGCGCACGCCCACCAGGGCGACGTGCCGGGGATCGACCTTGCGGCCGGGCGCGAAGATGTCGACCAGGCGCCGGTCGCCCAGTCCGCAGGAAGCGGCCAGCGGCATGCCGTGGACGTTGCCGCTGGGCGTGGTCTCGCCGGTATTGAAGTCGCCATGGGCATCGATCCAGAGCACGCCGAGCCTGCGGCCTTGCGCCGTGCCGGCGATTGAGCCGAGCGCCACGCTATGGTCGCCGCCGAGCACCACGGGCACGCGATCGTCGTCGCGGGCGCGCATCACCTGCACTGCGAGCGCTTCGGAGGCCGCGACGATCTCCTCCAGGTGCTTGAGGCGCGGATTTCCCGCCGATCGCTGCTCGGCCAGCGTGACCTGCACGTTGCCCAGGTCCACTACGTCGTGGCCGAGTCGCTGCAGGCCCGCCTGCAAGCCGGCGTAGCGGATGGCGCTGCAGCCCATGTCCACGCCGCGCCGCTCGGCGCCAAAGTCGATCGGCGCCCCGATGATCGCTACTCGCATGTGTGTGCCCCTATCGTTGCATCCAGTGTAGCGCGTCACATGCCGCTCGCCACGCGCCGGCTGGGGCGCGAGCGTGCTCGACTCGCGGTCGTGCGGTGGGACACGAGGGCGGACAGGATGTCCGCGCCCCCAGGGGCGGCGGCGCGGCGACGAGGGCGGACAGGATGTCCGCGACCCCGGAATGCTACCCCTGCATCCGGTTCAGTGCGTCGAATGCCGCCACCTTGTAGCACTCGGCCAGCGTTGGGTAGTTGAACACGGTGTTCACGAAGTACTCTGCCGTGCCGCCGAACGCAATTACCGCCTGGCCAATGTGCACCAGCTCCGCCGCGGTCTCGCCAATGATGTGCACGCCGAGCAGCTGGCGCGTGTCCGAGTGGAAGATGAGCTTGAGCATGCCGACGTTGTCGCCGATGATCTGGCCGCGCGCGATCTCCCGGTAGTTGGCCTTCCCCATCTCGTAGGGTACGTTGTCCTTGGTCAGCTCGGCCTCGTTCTTGCCCACCATCGAAATCTCGGGGATAGTGTAGACGCCGTAGGGAAAGAGTGCGGGTACGCTGCTCACCGGAAGGCCAAAGGCGTGGGAGGCCGCGACCCGGCCCTGCTCCATTGAGGTTGAGGCAAGCGCCGGGAAGCCAATCACGTCACCCGCCGCGTAGATATGCGGGACGGCGCTCTGGTAGTGCTCGTTGACCACGATGCGGCCGCGCTCGTCGGGATCGAGCCCCGCAGCCGCCAGGTTCAGGGACGCGGTGGCGCCGACGCGGCCCACGCTGTAGAGCGCCTTCTCCGTGACAAGGTGCTTACCGCTCCTGAGATGGGTGATGACCCGCCCATCCGCACCGCGCTCGAGCCGCTCGACCGTCTCGCTCAGGCGCAGCACCATGTTGTTGGAGCGGAAATGGAACGCCAGCGCATCCGAGATCTCGCCGTCGATAAACGGCAAGAGGTCCGGCCGCGCATCGATGAGCGTCACCCGGGTGCCCAACGCCGAAAACATCGAAGCGTACTCGCAACCGATGACGCCGGCGCCGACCACGGCGAGCGTGTGGGGAATGCGGTCCAGGCGCAAGATGGCGTCACTCGTGAATATGGCCTGGTCGTCGAGCGTTACGTCCGCCGGCGGTGTCGCCTCGGTGCCGGTGGCGATGACAATGAACTCGGCAGTCACCTGCCGTACACCGGTGCCGTCGAGCATCGCCAGGTTGATCGTGTGGGGATCGGCAAACGAGGCGTTGGCGCGCAGCAGGTCGACGCCGTTGCGGAACATCTGGTGCTGTACGACATCCAGCTCATGCTGAATGACGTAGGTTGCACGGATGAGCAAATCGTTGACGGTGATGTCGTGCTTGACCGCGTAGCTCGCTCCATAGAAGGCGTGCTCGCGCCAGCCGGAGAGGTAGAGCACCGCCTCGCGCAGTGACTTGCTGGGGATCGTGCCCGTGTTGATGCACGTGCCGCCCACGACCGCCTTCTTCTCGACGATAGCCACGCGGCGGCCGGCCTTGGCGGCGGCAATGGCGGCTTTCTGGCCCGCTGGTCCCGTGCCGAGCACGACCAAGTCGTAGTCCATTGGTGCGCCGTTCATGTGTTGGCGACGTCCTTCCCGGTCAATTGCTGCTGAGAGCTGTCACCTAAGACATATGCTAGCAGGGATACGGGCAAGGCACTGGCAGGCGTGCCTGTGCGCCTCCATCGTGCACCATGCTAGAATCAGGCATGGTGCAATTGAGCGTCTGGAAACGGTAATGCTGTCGCCTTTCCCTGGAATGGACCCCTATCTCGAGGAGCCTGGTGGGTGGGGCGGCGTGCACGATGCACTGATTGCCCTGCTGCGTGAGCAGCTCAACCGCCGGCTCGGGCCCGGCTTTGTGGCCGATGGCGATACGCGGGTCTATGTGGTTTCCCCGGATGAGCAGCGATGGATCTTTCCTGATGTCTATGTAGTTGAGACACCAAGGCCGGCGGTGCAGCCGGCAGCACGCGGCGCCATAGCCACGCCAATTCGAGTGAGCCTAGCAGAGCCTTTGGCAGTGCGCCAACCTTACATCGTTATCAGGGATCGGGCCAGCCGGCACGTTGTCACTATAGTGGAGCTGCTCTCGCCGATAAACAAGACCCCGACCCTCATGTCCGGCGCGGTACCGGCGGCCCGTGCCGACTTCCTGCAGAAGCGCCGCGAGACTATGGCTTCGACCACGCACTGGCTGGAGATCGATCTGCTGCGAGCAGGGGAGCGGCCGCCTGAAGTGCGGGGAGCCGCCGATTATTGTGCGCTGCTCAAGCGTGCAGGCAAGCAGGAAGCCGAGGTCTGGCCAATGAATCTGCGCGATTCGCTACCGACCATCGCCGTGGCCCTGCCGCCGGGTCAGGCCGATGTGCCACTCGACCTTCAGGAGGCCGTCGGCGCCTTGTTCGACCGGTATCGATATGCAGAGTTGATCGACTACGGCTCACCACCGCCCGCGCCGGCCTTGCCCTTGGATGACGCGCAGTGGGCGGCGGCACAGGTCCAGCGCTGGCGCACGCTCGTGCCGGACGAACGGCCCTAGAGCATGGCCATGAGGTGCCATGCCTGAGCCGCTTGGTATTCCTCATCACCGACCGGATCGGCCCCGGCCACGTCCTCGGGTTGCAGCAGCCCGCCATCGATTGCACTGGCGATTGCCTCCCGATTGGGGAGCGCCGTCGGGTCGGCATCGGCCTCTGTGATGGCTGAAGCCATGAGATCGTGCAGGTATCCCTGTTCCGCAACGTACGCGGCAAGCGCCTTCACTACGTGGTAGGACCGGCTGCGTTCGGTGGCTTGTGCCAGACGATCGAACCGCGCGAGCAGATCAGCCGGTATGCGAACGCTCGTCGTGGTCGTCTTCGGCTGCATCTGTTCCTCCTTGCTGCAAGTGTAGCGGATAGGAGATCGATGAATGCATGCGTTGCGCCGGTCGCGGGTGCAACTTACCGCCCGGTCTGCTATCGTGGTAGCGTACGCTCCACAGGGACACTTGTCGCCACCTACATCTCCGCCCTTCGCGATCCACCAGGGTGTTCCGTAGTCTGTGGCCGGCCTTCGCGGCGTTCCCTCCCTCGGCTTAGCAGCATATCGTGCACCGGCAGGCGCATAGTTAGCGGTTGCCATCTGTCCCGCGCATTCTTCGTCAGCTCAACCCAGCCGCCGCACGCGGCAGTAATTGGACCCGCGCATTAGAGTGAGGCCACGGTGATGCCCGCACGTCACGTCTTGGCGATAGCGCAGGTAGCCAGCACGGCTCAGGGGACGGTCGCGACCCGCTGGCGTGTGCCCCGCGCGCTCCCGGAAGGGTGCGGCTCGATGCAGATTTCGGCGTGGCTGCGGTTTAGACGCCAAGGTCAGTAGGAGGTAAGGCCACTATGAGACGTCTCGTTACCCGCGCCGGCACTGGCATCAAACGTGTAGCGGTGCCGCTGCTGGCTCTGCTCTGCCTGGTCGCGTCACAGATCGCCACGATGGGTGCTGCCGTCACGGTGCCTGCAGCCGACGCGGCATCTCCCGCGATCGCGAGCGTCTCATTTAGCAACGCGTTTCCGCCCACGGTCACCGTCGCGGGCAGCGGATTCGGCTCGACGGCGCCGGCCCCGTTTGGCACTCAGCCGAATGGTGCTTACTTCTGTGGCTCGCCGACCGGCTCGAACTACCCCTACCTGCAGTACGGATTTGTCGATAGCACGGTGCCCTGGATCGCGGGTCAAGCGGACCCGAGCGGTGGCACCGTTGCCAATTGTATCGGCATTAGCTTCACCGGCTACTCGGATTCTCAGGTTGCTTTCACGTTCGGCAGCGCCTATGGCAGCAATAACTGGATCCTCAACGCGGGCGATACCTTCATCGTCTACGTCGCCGGGCTCGCCTGCAGCGCTACCGTCACGTTCAGCGGTCCGACCACCTGCGCGCCGCCAACGGTCATCAACACGATCTCCTTTGGTGGTAGCGCCGCGAGTCCCAGCATCACGGTCAATGGGTCCGGTTTCGGCACATTGCCTGCTCCTACGGTGATTTCGCCGGCCGGCTTTACCGGCGAGGATTACGCCTGTGGCGCCGTGGTCATCGACTATTCGGGCATAGATGGCGGCGAGGCTGGCCCCGCATCCAGCAGCTATACGTGCGCCACGGGCGGCGCCCAGCACTATGACTACCTGGGGCTGAACATCGATTCCGAGACCGGCTACTCGGATTCACAGGTGCAGTTCATCTTGGGAAGCTACTATACGCCGGGAGCTCTCTCCGCGGGTACTCCATTCAGCCTCACCATAGCCGGGGCGACGTGCAGCGGCACCGTGTCATACACCGGGGCGGTGTACTGCCAAAACAGTACCTGGGGCGCCGCGCAACTGCTGGACCTGAGCTCCGGCTCGGCCCAGATGAGCCAGTCAATCTACGGGGCGGTGCACGAGCGCTGGTACAAGTTCCTTGTAACGCCCGGCAGCAGCCTGCACATCCAGTACACAGGCTTGCCCGGAGCCGTCCTCAGTCTTCACTCCGACCTGCAGAGCGAATACAACACGCTGACCAACCCGCAGAACGCCGCGCTCGAAAGCGCCGAGAATGCTTCCTCTGGGTTCCTGCCGCAGAGCTTCCTCCCCCAAAGCTTCCTGCCGCAGAGCTTCCTCCCGCAGAGCTTCCTACCACAGAGCTTCCTCCCCCAAAGCTTCTTGCCGCAGAGTTTTCTGCCCCAGAGCTTCCTGCCCCAGAGTTTTCTACCCCAAAGCTTCCTGCCGCAGAGCTTCTTACCCCAAAGCTTCCTCCCTGGGGCTTACTCAGACACCCCTTATGCCGGCCTGCTGGCGGTCTCAGCCACTGCCAACTCTGCCGTCCAGACCATCGACCACAATACGTGGAACAGCTTCGGCTACATGTACGTGCGCGTGGCCGCGCCGGCCAGTATGACGACTCCCTTCACCGTGAGTGTCACAGAGGCAGGGGGCATCTGCGCCGGCATCACCCCGCTACCCTTCACGCCGCCCGCCGCTGCCACTCTTCCCACCGGGCTGACCACGCTCATCCTCTGGGATTCGACGCGTATTGCCGGCTCGGCTGCCGATATCTCAAGTCTGGGCACGAAGCTCGGTCAGTTTGCCACACGGCCGGAGGTGAAGGCCGCGGTGGTCGACCTGAGTCAGATTCCGGGTATCGACGGCGCCGGGTCGGCGGAGCAGCAGGCCGACAGCAATCCCGCCTGTCCCACGGCCAAGAACGTCGTAGCCAATGACATCAAGAGCGTCGTCCTGGCTTATCGCGCGCAGAATCCCGGTTTGCAATACGTTGTGCTCGTGGGCGATGACCGCTCCATTCCCTTCTTCCGCTACCCGGATGAGTCGGGTCTTGGACCCGAGGACCAGTACTATCCGCCGGTGGCCGACTCCAGCGCGTCGAATGCAAGCCTCCGCGACAACTACGTGCTGGGCCAGGACGAGTACGGCACCTCCGTAGACCTCCCGCTGAGCGACCTGTCGCTGCCGCTGCCCGGCTTGGCGGTCGGCCGCCTGGTCAAGACCGCGGCCGAAGTGAGCCATACGCTCGACGTCTACACGGCTGCCAACGGGATCATCACGCCCGCAAGCTCCCTCGTCACGGGCTACGACTTCGTGGCCGATGCCGCGACCGTAGCGCAGAGCGAGCTCCAGGCCGGCACCAATGTGGCTCCCGACACGCTCATCTCGGCACAGGGCCAGTCGCCGTCGACCAGCTGGACGGCGAACGATCTGCGCCAGCAGCTGCTGGGCAGCCGCCACGACGTCGTGTTCCTGGCGGGCCACTTCAGCGCGGGCGGTCTCGAGGCTGCCGACTACGCCACGTCGCTCAGCGCCGCCGAAGTGCTGTCGTCCACGGTCGACATGTCGAACACGCTCATCCTGGCCCTAGGCTGCCATGGCGGCTACGATATCCCGGTGGGCGACGCCATCCCCAATCTCTCGCCGTCTCCGGACTGGACGGAAGCGTTGGCGGAAAAGGGTGCCACGCTGCTCTCGTCTACCGGCTACGCCTATGGCGACACCGTCCTCACCGAGTACGGCGAGCACCTGTTCGACAACTACCTGCGGCAGCTGCGCAGCTACACCGGTGCCGGCTACGTGCCCGTTACGACCGGCCAGGCCGAGGTCGCGGCCAAGCAGGAGTACCTGGCCACCCACACCAATCTGACGGGCGTAGATGAGAAGACGCTCCTGGAAACCACGCTCTACGGGCTGCCGATGCTGCAGGTCAACATGACCGGCCAGCACATAGGTCCCCAGGCAGATACCTCTATCGTCGCCTCCGCACCTGCCGTGCCGTCAGGCCCCGGCCAGCAGTTCGGCCTGGCTGTTGGCCAGAGCGCTAGCAGCTCGCCGGACATCGACGTGCAGCCGACCCTCGTCTCGCATACGGTCGTGCTCACCAACAGCCAGACTAACGCGCCGGTCAGCGCAACCTACCTTACCGGTCCCAACAACGCGGACGTCGCTCGACCCGGTGAGCCCATCCTGCCCTCCCAGCTCTTCGACGTCCACGTGCCCAACGAGATCCTTCGAGGTGTGGGCTTCCGCGGCGGTACCTACGCCGACACGCCACACGTCACGCCGCTCACCTCAGCGCCTGGCACGGAGACGTCGGTCGGCCACCCGGCTTTCTACACCAGCGTCCTCTACCCGACGCAGGTTTGGGGCTCCAACTTCTTCAGTGCCATCGGCGGCGGATCAGAGCATCTCTCCACGACGCCAGCGCAGTACGTGTCGACCGGCCCGGGCACGACCGACGGCACGCTCCGCCAATTCAGTGACCTGAAATTCCGACTGTTCTACCTGCCAAGCAACTGGACCACGACGCCGGCCATCAGCCAGGCCGCGGAGGCGGCCGCGCCGGTGATTGGCAGCGTTTCGGCCACGGCAGACTCGGTCGGCAACGTCACCTTCGACGTGCAGGTGTTGAGTGACCAGCTAGCCGGCACGCAAACTGTCTGGGTTACCTACACGGATCCGAGCAATCCGGGCACCTGGCAGTCCATTGACCTCAGTCAGAGCAGCACGGATCCCACGATGTGGACCGCGACCCAGAACCTTCCCGGCAGCATCGTGTTCATGGTGCAGGCCGCCAGCGGGACCGGTCTGGTGACTCTCTCCACCAATTCCGGTGCCGACTACACCATCGGCACGCCGCCGTCGGTGACCACGCCCACGACGCTCACCTTGCAGTCGGCTCCATCGTCGGGTGCGTACCAGTCGACGAGCGGCTCGTTCCAGGTGCTGCTGCAGACCGCTGGTAGCGGCGGTCCTGCCCCACTGAGCGGCCAGCTGGTGACGCTGCAGTTGGGTAGCCAGCAGGCTCTCGGCACCACGGATAGCGCCGGCCACGCGAGCTTCACCGTGCCACTCAATCAAGCGCCGGGCTCCTATACGGTTGCCGCGACCTTCGCGGGGGCGACGGTGCAGGGCACGACCTACCTGGCATCCTCCACGTCTGGCGGCACGTTCACCGTTACGCCCGCCGCCACGACGCTGGTGCTCGCGCCTGCCGGGAGCGCTTCGGCGGACTACAGCGACCTAACCCCGTTCACGGCCACCCTCGCCGACAACACTGGTACGGGGCTGGTGCAGCGAACGGTGGTGTTCACGGTCACCGGCAACGGGCTCACGTTCACGAAGACTGCCATTACCGACTACCTCGGCCGCGCGGAGCTCGGCGCCGTCCTGCTCCCGACCGGGACTTACTCCGTCGCCGCCGCGTTCGGCGGGGCGGACCACCCCGTGCAGATCGTCGCCGGCGGCAGCACCGTAACGGAGGCAGACCCCAACTACCTCACCTCCAGCGCCGCACCCGCGTCGCTCACCATCACCCCCGAGGAAGCGACGGTGGCGTACTCGGGCGATACGTTCGCTGCGGTTGGCGCCACGGTCAATTTCACGGCAACCGTAACGCGGGCGGACGATGCCTTCCTGAACGACCTCAGCCTGGCGCAGGTGCAGTTCATGGCGGCGGATTCCACCGGGCACGCGATCACCACGACGACCGCGCCGGTCGCGGGCAGCGGCGTCGCGGTTGCGACGTTCCCGGGCATTTTCGCCGGAGGCGTGTATACCATCTCGACCACGGTCGTCGGCTCGTACTTCACCTCTCCGGTTGTCACGTCGCCCCTGACTGTTACCACGCCGACGATGCTCGCTCTGCAAGCGCCGCCGTCGGGAGCCTCGGCCGACTACAGCGACACGGCACCCATCACGGCTACGCTCACCAGCAGCAACGGCGGCCCGCTCGCGCAGCAAACCGTGGCCTTCACCGTCACCGGCAGCGGACTCACGTACACCACGACCGCCAGCACCGATTCCCTGGGCCGCGCGGCGCTCGGCCCTGTTCCGCTTCAGGTCGGAACCTACTCAGTTGCCGCCGGCTTTGCCGGCAGCGCGTCCTACGTGCCTTCCAGCGCCTCGCCGATATCTCTCACCATCACACCCGAAGAGTCGCTGGCGGCCTATTCCGGTGATACGTTTGACCTCGCTGACTCCACGATACATCTCGCCGCGATCGTCACCCGCGCGGATGATCCAGCCCTGAACGATCTGGCGCGGGCGCAGGTGCAGTTCGCCGTGGTGGATTCCGGTGGGCACGTGGTGACGTCGACCATCGCGCCGGTTGCCGCTACGGGGCTGGCAACGGCAACGCTCCCGGGCACCCTCGTTGCCGGCACCTACGCGATCTCGACCACCGTCGTCGGCGCCTACTTCACCTCGCCGGCCACCACCTCGCTGTTGGCTATCTACAACCCCAGTGCCGGCTATGTGGCTGGCGCCGGCTTTATCACCTCGCCTCCGGGCGCGTGCCTGCTGAGCACCTGCCCCGGCGGCGGCAAGGCCAGCACGGCGGTCTTTGCTCTTGCCGCCGCGTATCAGAAGGGCGCACACGTGCCTTCCGGCGGCACAACCTTCGCGCTCGTTGGGCTGGCATTCAGTAGCACGAGTTGCCAATGGCTGGTGGTCGCCGGCAACCGTGCCCAATTCGAGGGTACCGGCACGATCAACGGGCGGGGCAACTACGGCTTCTTGGTGACCGCCAGCGACGGGCACATGCCGGGACTCCTGAAACCGGGCGCCGATGCGATCCGCCTCCAGATCTGGGACAACAATAACCACGGCGCTATCGTCTACGACAATCAGATGGGTCAGTCGGAGTTGGGTAGCGCCGCGACCCCGCTCGGCGGTGGGGCTATCGTGATCCACGCCAGCTGAGTTGCGCTTGCCGCTAGACCGTCTCACAGCAGCACGGCTGTGCTAGCAACGAGGGCTGGCGGGGCAGCACCGACCAGGCGCTAACTGGTCCCGCCTAACGCACTTTCTGTTGCGTCTCCGGTGCCGACGGTTGCGTGGATTGCTCTTGCGCCTGTGGGCGGGTACTCGGCGCTACTTGGGGATACTGAGCAAATAGCGGGTCCCCTTGTGGCGGATCTCCGACTAGCGGGGTCTTTGGGACATACCCGCCTTTCCATCCGATCTTGGCGGTGACTCGTTCTTTGGTCTGTGCCATGGTACCGTCTCCTCTGGCCATTGCCCTAGGGAGTACTCCGCGCGGGAAGCGGTCGCAATGGTTGACCTGTGTACATCTCCACGAAGTCGCAATCTTCCAGCTTTATTATAGCCCCTTTCGTGTTGGGGGCTCGCCTGACAAACGCGCGTGTATTTGGATTGACAATCCAGAGTTCCTCCACATAGACCTGTTGCGGCCCCGGCCAAGTTGTAGCGAATGAGTCTGTACTGAACCGTGCGCCTACCAAGTCTTTCGACTTCAGGTGGAAGAGCATGAAGCACGGTTCCCGGCGGCTAATGAACTCATCCCAGGCCGTTGGCATGGGATGCACAATGCTCACGTGTAGTCTGTCCAGTGCCCAGTTCACCGGGCCAAATTGTCTGCGTCGGAATGCGTATACCAGGAGCGCTAGCAGCGCCGGCGAGACGAACACATAGGCAATACGCGCCCACCATGAGCCTCCGAAATCCAGGACGCTTGGGTCCGCCGCATCGTGGACAGTGAGCAACCACGCGAACAGCACCCAGTTGAAAAGGCTGTAGCTCACCACTTCGATGAGGGATGCACCAAAATCCCGCCGTTCGGTTGGGATTAGGAGGTCATACACCTTGACGGCGACGAAGCCAGGAAGGACGAAGTACAGGAACAAGGTCAGGGTATCGGGCTTAAGGATATTGTCTATGGTCGCGTCTCCTCTGCCACACTCTGGACTCCACACCCGCCAAGGAACGGCAACGATGATGGGACCCGGCCCACACACAGCCTCGATTATAGGGCGCGCTGCCTCGCTTACGCTTGCGCATGGTGGAGCAACAGCAAAATCAACCTTCGTGCAGCGCATACTGCACCGCCTGCTCCAGCGACATCGCCCGTCCTTCTGCTACGAAGGCCGCGGCTGCCTCTTCGCCCAGCATCTCGTGGGCCGGTGCCTGCAGCCGATCAAACCGCAGGCGCTCTCCCTCCGGCACCTGCGACCCGATAGCGCTACGCGCCGCCGCCGCCGCACCTGCCAGACGCATGGCTCGTTCAGGCCGGCTTTCAGCCGCGGCCAGCGCTGCGAAGTCGTCGAGCAGGTAGGCAATAGCCGCGGAGTCACCCATCTTCGCGTTGATCGTCAGGCTCTCCACGAGCAGCGGGCGCGCCGCCTGGCCATCTCCTTCGTCCAGCACCACGTCGGCCAGGCTATTGAGCGCGATTGCCAGACCACCTTCGCCGCCCAGCTGGCGCTGGATGTCTACACTTTCCAAGAGGAGGTGCCGCGCCATGGCGTAGTCACCACTGGCCGCGACGACGCCTGCCAGATTGTTGAGCGACTGGCTGGCCGCGAATCTGTCGCCAATTTGGCGGAAAGCCGCGAGGGCCTGTTCGTCCAGTTCGCGCGCCGCGGCAAAGTCGTCCATGTAGTACGCGATAATGCCAAGGTTGTGCAGCAAAGTGGCTGCGCCCGGCTTATCGCCCAGTGCTCGCCGGATAGCAAGGCTCTCCTCATAGCGCGCCCGGGCAGTCGGGTTGTCGCCCTGTTGCGCCGCGAGGGTACCGGCGCCTTTTAGCGCCTGTGCCCGCGCCTGGAGGCGGCGTTCTTCGTCCTGCACGGCATCGGCCAGGCGCAATGCGTCCTCATACCATTGCTTCGCCTCGACAAATGCGCCCAGATGCCTCGAGACCTCACCGCTATCCGTCATCACCTGGCTCACCGCGGCAAGGTCGCCCAGGCTCTCTAACCCGGCCTTGGCCTGACCCAGCCATTGCATCGCCTCGCGATACTCGCCTTGCTTGCGCAACAACCAGCCAATGGCGTGACGGCACGACGCCTGTGCACCCAGGTCGTTCGTCTGCTCGGCGAGCTGAAGCGCCAGCCGATACTGGCCGGCGGCTTCGCCCCACTCGCCTACCAGGTCCAGCACCTGGCCCAGCCTGAGCAAGACGGCAATCTGCTCCGCTGGGGGCAGCAGCCCCGCGAGGCGCCGATAGTAGTCGATAGCTGCCGCGTTGGCGTACGTGGCCTGTGCCGCGTCACCGGCCTTGCGCAGGTACTCGCGTTTCTTATCTACCACGTCGCTGAGGTCGTAGTGATGGGCCAGCAACGCCACATACTGATCGAGCTGGCCGGAGAATGCCCGCTCGATGAACTCGCCCACTTGAGCATGCAGCCGCGTGCGAGTGGCGAACGGCATGCACTCATACGAAACTTCCTGCGTCACCGCGTGCTTGAAGATGTACGCGAGGTCGGGCTCCGGTTGGTCGAGCGGCAACAGATCGTGCGCGCTGAGCGCGTCGAGGCTGCTCCGCACCTGTGCAGGCTCGCCGAGCTGGGCGAAGCTGCCCCAGACCCAACTTGCAGGGAACCTGCGGCCGATGACGCTTGCTACCTTGAGCACCAGTTTTTCGTGCTCCCCCAGGCGGTCGATGCGGCTCAATATCAAGCTGTGCAGGCTCGTGGGCAAGTCGAGCTGCTCGAGCGTGGCCAGGTCCGCAGGCCCCAATCCTCGGTCCCGGAAGTAGTTCAGCAGCTCCTCAATGTAGAACGGATTGCCATCGGCGCGAGCGGTAATCCGCTCCACCAGGGTCGGGGGCAGGTCGGCTTGGGAGCCGTAGAACTGCGCCAGCTTGAGCCTAATCAGCTCGCCGGCCTCGTGCGCAGTAAAGTCGTGCAGCCTTATCTCATTGAGGCTGGGCAGCGATTGCAGGCGAAGCTCGTCGGGACGATGCACATCCGGCGGCCGGCACGACAAGAGTAGCAGCACGGGAAGCGCGGTACCGGCCCGGGCCAGAACCTCGAGGAGATCGAGCGACAGGGAATCGATCCAGTGGCAGTCCTCGAGCACCAGGACGATCGGGCCTCGCCGGGCTCGCGCACGCAGACAATCGACGAGCAGCGACTCGAGCGAACTCTTCCGTAGCTTCGCCTCGAGCGATCGGGTCAGATCGGTGTCGGGGATCGGTATGTTGAGCACAGGGCCGAGAAGCGGCAGGCGTTGCAACAGGCTCGCGTCAATCTGGGTCAGGCATGCCTCGAGCCCTGCAATCTGGCGATCAGTGGCTGCGGCGTCGTCCAGCTCGAAAATGCCACGCCAGATGCGCCGCCAGACGTCGTAACTCGCGGTGGCTCCGTGGGCCGGGCACTCACCCGCGTAGCAGGATAGGTTACGCTCGCCGGCAAGGCGTAGCGCCTCGGCCACCAAACGCGACTTGCCGACACCGGGCTCCGCGACGATGCCCACCACCTGGCCTGAGCCTGTCTGCGCCAGCGCCAGGCGATCCGCTATCGTCGCCAGCTCCGCCTCGCGGCCGATCATGGGCAACGTGTAGCGCGGCTCATGCAAGCGCAGCGCCTTCTGTGCGAGCAATCGAGTCGCGGCGTACACTGTTACCGGCTCAGCCCTGCCCTTCACGCCCAGCGGCGGCAGGGCTTCCCACGCCGCGGCAGACACTGCCGCCTCCTGCGCTCCCGCGCTCACCAGGATCTGCCCCGGCTGGGCAGCCTGCATGAGCCGCGCCGCCATATTGGTCTCGGCGCCAATCGCGGCGTACGTTTGCGCCCCTACCGCTCCGCAGGGCCCGGTTCTCATCCGGCCACGGCTGATGCCGATTTGCCCGGCGCCTACATACGCCAAGTGCTCCGGTGGGGACGCCAGCTCGATTGCGGCCGAGACGGCCCGGGCCGCGTCGTCTTCATGCGCGTGCGGCGCGCCGAACACCGCGTAGAGGTAGCTGCCCTTATCACCGATCGTCACCTGGATGAGCGAGCCGTCGAACCGCGCCAAGACCTCTTGCACCCACCGCACGTAGGCGTCGAGCTTGCCGGCCACCTCCGGGTCGCGATCGAAATCAAGGCCGCCGAATCGCACGAACAGCGCCACTGCCGGGCGTAGCTCGGCTAAGAATTGGTGGCCTCCGGAGCGAAGCCGCTGGTAGACTGGAGGCAGCACCCAGGGCCGCACGTCTGCCTCGTGAAGCTTGTCGATTGGGACCGGGGGCCAGGGAGTGGTCGCCACTGGCATGCCCAGGCCTGTGATCACGGCTATGCGCTCCCCTGAGTCGGCGTCGGTCCGCCACTCCAGCTCGGAGAAATGCTCGAGGAGCCTCTCCGCGGTGCCCGCGCTCACCACCACCTCACCCCTGTGCGCCAGGTGTTCGGCTGTTGCCAGGCTATCCAGCACGCTACCGGCCATAGCGTCAATCAGAAGTATCCGTGGATCGCCGACCACGAACCTGTGCACCGTGCCAGCGGCGACGGCGGCCTTGAGCCCCAACGAAACATTGCCGCCGTCCGGCGTGCGCACCTCGGAAAAGCCCGCCATGACGGATTGCATGGCTAGGCCGCAAGCCACGGCGCGAGCACCAGAGTCGCCGTCGAGCCAGCAGGTCAAGGCGTCCCCGCTGAAGCCCACTACGCTCCCGCGGTACCGGTACAGCTCGGCGATGAGCGCGTCGTAGACGGCATTCAGGTAATGGAGCAGCTCTTCAGCGCCGCGCTGGGGACCTAACATGCGCACCAGGGAATCGGTCAGCGGCGTGAAGCCCGAGATGTCGGCAAACAGCGCGGCACCGGTCATCCGGCTTGGCAGCTGCTCGCCGCGCGCCATGGCCTGACGCCGATCCATCGGGATGTACGCGGCCAGTGCTTCCAGTATCGCCAGCTCGCGCTCGTCCACCGGGGATGTCATGGGAAATGGCTATGCGTTGGCGTCCAGCAAGTCCAGCGTATCGCGCAGCCTCCCCGACACCGCGAAGACCACGGCCACGGCTATTGAGGGGTGCGCCGCGAGCGCCTCCTGAAACCGCGTTTTGCGCAGCGTCAGGCAGGTCGTGGGGTTCGCCGCGACGATCGAGGCCGGGCGCGGCACATCTTCGAGCAGGGCCATCTCACAGCAGTACTGCCCCGACTCCAAGCTGCTACTCACAACTGGTTCGCGACCTGGAGACGCCTTCGACACGTTCAGGGTGCCGGACACCACCACGTGCAGCGCCTCCGCCACGTCGTTTTCAGCTGCCACCACCTGGCCGGGCTCGTACGTACGCATCTCGGCGTACTTGGCAAGTTCCGCAAGCTGCTGCGGATCGAGGCGGCGAAAGATGCTGACCTGCGCGAGGAGCTTCTCGTTGCTGGGCGGTTTCTGGTCGTGCACACGGAACAACCCGACTCGGGACAACAACCGTTCTTGATTCATCGCCATCCTCGCCCTTCAGCTACTGGGATGCAGCCATTGGCCGGCTCGACGCCGCGCATAGACAGGAGGACTACCGAGGTCACACCGGGGCACGCGAGCGGAGGTCGCCTGACCTACCACTAAAGCCACTATAGCAGAATGGCAGCGTTCGCATGGGCCTGCATAGCGTGCTGAGCTTGTTGCTCATTAACCTGCCACCAGCTACGGTTATTACGTCATGAGGGCGTTGCTGTGATGGCCGTGGCTGCGCGTTCGGCCGATCTCAGAACGCTTGCTGAATGAGCTGAGGAACACCGCAGCGAAAGGTGCACGACGTGGACGATGCGGAAGTGCTGGCACTAATCTCGCAAGTAGATCTCTTTCGCAGTTTGGACGACAGTCAACGCGAACGTCTCGCGCGAAGCACCGGCACTCATCAGTATCGAGAGGGAGAGGTCATCATCACTCAGGGTGAGAAAGGCTTCCACCTCAGCGTCATCGTCTCGGGAAGGGTGCAGGTACTGCGCGAGCGCCCCGATCGCGATCCGCTCGTCATCGACGAGCTTGGCCCCGGCCTGTTCTTTGGCGAGATGGCACTTCTGGACGATCGACCGCGCACGGCGACGGTGGTCGCAGCGGAAGACACGCTGTGCCTGACACTTTGGAGCGGCCACTTCCGTGTCCAGCTGGAGTCACATCCCGAGATGGCACTCGCCCTGCTGCCGGAGCTGTCGCGCAGGTGGCGCCGAGCCGTCGAGCGACTTGCCGCCGTGGCTTGAGGAACTTCAACCGGCCTGCTCCTGCAGGGCGCTAATCCGCTGTTCGCGCACCTTGACCAGTTGATCGATCGCGGTGCGCAGTGCTGTGGCGCCGGCGGCCATCGTCTGGAAGTCATGGCGCTGCAGCGCGAGCACGAGGCACGGTGTCAACGCTCGTACCGTGGCTGCGCGCGGCGCATCTGTGAGCAGCGCCTGAGCTAGCCTTTCGTCCAGGTTCCCTCCTACCGCTTCTGCTGATGTCTGGGCTCACCGTTTTGGCGCATCATGCACTTATGGGGCGGCAGGGAGCCGCGCCACCACTGAAAGGAACTACTCTCATGAGTGCACAATCAGAGACACAGACCGGCGTGCTGGCCGGCATCTCGGACGAGCTGGCGAACGCGGTAGAGCAGGCTGGCAAGAGTGCCGTCGCCGTCAAGGCGCGGCGGCACGTCGCCGCCGGTGGCGTCATGTGGACGCCGGGCGTCGTGGTCACCGCAGACCACATCATCGAGCACGAAGACAACATCACCATCGCGTTGCCGAACGGCGAGGAGGTCAAGGGCACGCTCGCCGGCCGGGATCCGGGCACCGACCTGGCCGTGATTCGCATCGACAACAAGGACGTGCCGTTCGCTCACGTCGGCGAGTCGGCGGCGCTACGCGTGGGCCAGCTCGTGGTCGCCGTCGCACGGCCCGGTGGCGAGGGCCTGGCTGCCAGCATCGGCATCGTCAGCGCCATCAGCGGCAGCTGGCGCACCTGGCGGGGCGGCACGCTCGACGCGCACATCCGCACCGACCTGACGCTCTACCCCGGATTCTCCGGCGGGCCACTGGTCGACGTCACCGGAAAAGTGGTGGGCATCAACACCTCGGGGCTGTCTCGCGGGCACTCGCTGGCCATTCCAACCGAGACGATCGAGCGCGTTATGGACTCGTTGCTTTCGCACGGCAAAGTGAGCCGGGGCTACCTCGGCGTGGGCCTGCAGCCGGTGCAGCTGCCCGGTGACCTGGTGCAGAAATTGGCCCTGCAGCAGACAAACGGCCTCATGGTGGTGACCGAAGACGACAATGGGCCGGCGATGAAAGCAGGCATGCTGCTGGGAGATATTCTCATCGCTTTGGGCGAGACGAAGACGGGCGACACGAACGACGTGCAGGCCGTTCTGGGAAGCGAGAACGTGGGGAAGAGCTTCGCTGCCAACCTCATCCGCGGCGGCGAGCTGAAAACCCTGTCGATCGCCATTGGCGAGCGGCAGTAGCGCAAGTCCCAATACGAACGACCGGACCGATCCGACCGATCGGTCCGGTCGGCCCCTCATAGCGAACTGGAAGCAACACCATGGCAACCGCTATTCAAGAACACATGGCCCACGCGCCCGGCATGAACGCCGCCATGGCGCACCTCGCGGCCAACCTCCGTGCCGCCACGGTTGAGGTGAAAGTAGAAAACCTGGGCGCCGGCTCAGGCGTGATCTGGCGTGACGACGGATTGATCGTCACCAACAACCACGTCGTGCGGGGCGACACGGCTGAGATCGTGCTGTGGGATGGCCGAACGTTCCAAGGCAAGGTGGTAGACCGGAGCGCCGAATTCGATCTGGCGTCGCTCCGGATTGAGGCACACGATCTGCAGGCCGCGCCCATCGGCGACTCCTCGCGGCTGCGCGTCGGCGCACTCGTGCTGGCAATGGGGAACCCGCTGGGCGTCAAGGGCGCGCTCACGGTAGGTATCGTGCACATGGTTCCCTCGGGCCGCGATGGCAGCTCCGAGGATCGCTGGATCCGAGCCGATCTCAGCCTACTGCCCGGCAATTCCGGCGGCCCGATGGTCGACGCCGTGGGTCGCGTCATTGGGGTGAACAGCATGGTTGCCGGTGGCCTCGCGCTGGCGATTCCCAGCAACACCGTGGCACGGTTCATCGCGGGCAACGCCGGGCCGGCCTACCTGGGCGTGGTCGTGCAGCCCGTAGAGCTCTCCAACGGCTTCGCAACGCTGGCGGCACGTGGCCAGACCGCCGGGCTTATGGTACTGTCGATACGGCAGGATAGTCCCGCGGCGCGCGGCGGCCTGTTGCCGGGTGACATCCTTATCCATGCGGGAAGACGCACCCTTGCTGGCGACGACGCCTTGATGGACGTGCTGTATGCGTCCGATGCCGGAACGCCGCTGCCGCTGACGATCATCAGGGGCGGCAAGCTGACTGAGGTAACGGTGATCCTGGGTAAGCGGGAGGCAGATCAGGCGTGATCAGAACGCTCGTGGCCGCCGCCTTCCCCACCGTGCGGGCCGGGCTGGCGGCGGTGCTTCGGGCCGAAGCAGGTATAGAGGTCGTGGGCGACGCGGCCGGGGCCGAGCATCTGCTCGAGCTGGCCGCGTCGCTGCAGCCCGACGTTGCGATGATCGAGCTGCAGACGGCCGAGGAAGAGCTGGTCGAAGCCGCTTGGCAGTTGGCAGGCCAAGCCGGCGGGCCGGGCGTGGTGCTGCTCTGCGACGCGGGTGACCGTTGGAGCCGCGACGCGCTGCGTGCCGGGGTGCGGGGCGTGCTGCCGCGCGATGCGTCGACCGCCGAGATCGTCGCCTCGGTGCTGGCAGCCGGCAGCGGGCTGGTGGTACTCAATGTCTCGCTGCTGCCCGCGCTGCTGCCTCTGGAGCCGGCTCCCCTGAGCGCCACGACCCCATCCACGCAAATCGAGGCGTTGACGCCGCGCGAGCAAGAAGTGCTCAGGCTGCTTAGCGAGGGCCTGGGGAACAAGCTAATCTCTCGCAGACTGCGCATAAGCGAGCACACCGTGAAGTTCCACGTCGCCGCGATCATGAACAAGCTTGGCGCAGCCAGCCGCACCGAAGCGGTGACGCTGGCTGCGCGGCGCGGGCTGATCATGCTCTGAGCTACTGTGAATGAGGCGAGCCAGCGAACCGCGGTATACTCACATATATCCGAAAAGGGGTGAGGTTGTGTACCAGCTAGATGAGTCGCTGCAAATGCAGTTCCTGCAGCGGTGGCAGAAGCTCCCACGAGCGCAGCAACTCCAGCTCCTCGACTACGCCAACAGCATGCCGGATCAGAACTCTTCGGTGGGCAGTGGCGCTGCGCTGCTTCACCTCGCCGGCACGATCCACCGAGCCGATCTCGAAGCCATGGCTGCCGCCATTGAGGAAGGTTGCGAGCAGGTTGATCTTGCCGGCTGGTAGCTCCCTGCTCGACACTAACATCCTGCTGGCAATGTTCGCTCAGGACCAGAACGTCCTGGAAGGATTGGCTGCGGCGGAGCATGTGTACATTCCCAGTATTGCGCTGGGAGAGCTGTACTTCGGTGCCTTCAACTCGGGGCGTGTTGTTGAGAATGTTGCGCAACTTGACGCGACCGCGCTCGATGCCAGGATTCTGCCCTGCGATGCATTGACCGCGCGTCACTACGGGCAAATCAAGCTCTCGCTCCGGCGGAAGGGGCGGCCGATCCCGGAGAATGACATCTGGATCGCGGCGCTCGCAATGCAGCACGGGCTGATATTGGCTTCGCGTGATGCCCATTTCACCTATGTAGACGGTCTGGTGCTGGAGACCTGGCGGGTCACGCCCGACTGAGCAGGCAGGTGCCGACTCCAGCAAGTGCCGCCCCAGCTCTTGTGCTCGTGGCCGCGATTGCTCCACAATACCTAGTGGTGTAGAGCATTTCGGCCCGCACGGAGAGGAGCAGCCATGAACGAATCTGAGCCCAATAACCCGGATCGCAATGACGGTCAGACGGACCCCTGCGCCGCTGTGACGCAGAAAGTTATCACCACCATTCAGGGATGGCGCGGTCACGGCAGCCTCCTTCCCGTTTCCGCGAATGGGTGGCTGAGAGACCGCCTCGCCAACTTTCCGGCTGTGATGCTCATGACTGGCATTGCTGTGCCCATCATGGCCTTGATCGCCACGGTGTTTGCGCTCGCCACCCGCATCAGGGGCCCGCTCACGTGGGCCACCGACGGTGGTCCCCACACCTGGGTCACCGAAAATGCGCATTGGCAGCCGGCCGCGGCGCTGGTCAACGGAATCACCGCCGCTGTGCTGCTCTGGCTGTTGCTATCTTTGGTGTACGTATTGACCGGCTTTACCAGTCTCACGCATGCGAACCGCGGTGTCTACATCGAATTCCTCCGGCAGTTCGCTGACGCAGTGGGCACGTTGGAGACAGCGGCCACCTGCGCAGAGCCAAGCCAGGATGGCTGTGCGGCCATGCTGACGGCGCTGCATGGCCTTGAAGGCATACGCGAGTCGGCACGGCTGTCGAACAGTCCCCAGTGGGTTCTGTGCTACGGTTACACGGATCTGTGGCGCCGCTTGCATGACACTGAGGATGCCCTGGCTGCTCTGAACACGCCCCAGCAGTCTATTCAGGACGGCCTCGACGACTTGAGAAGCTTGCGTAACTCCAACATCGACAACGCAGATGTCCTGCTTGCCCAGACGCGCCATGCCCTGCTCACCATCGATCCAACCACTGAGCAGTACCTGGATCAGCCCGTTGCCAAGCAGGGGGGCCAGGGGAATGTCGCGCCCCCGCCCGTGGCTCTTTCGAATGCTGTACCGCCGTCAACCCCCACGCCCTTGACCGGCGCCGCACCTGGTGCGCAGGCAACGATTCGTGGGATCACGCAGACAATCGTGTCCTATCGGGACGATCAGTGGGATGGCCTGGTGCGCGCACGGAGCCGCATGTACGGCACAACCACCTATGTCGGCGTGGGGGCGTTGGTGCTGCTCGCGGCGGCGATCCTCTTCGGCGCCTCGAGCATGCAGATTGAGGCTGCTGCGGTGTTCTACCTCGTCGGCGTGGTGTTCGGCGGCCTGTTCCAGAGGCTCACCGCCGACGGCACCGCCAATTCCGCGGTAGAGGATTACGGCTTCAGTGCGCTGCAGCTGGTCCAGATCTCGCTCGTGTCGGGTCTTGCCGCGCTTGCCGGTGTGGTGTTGACTGGGATCGCCCCTGTCCCTGCCTCGTCCGGCACGCTGACTATCAGCAGCGTCGCCGGCATCTTCACGTTCGATCGCTTTGGCGAGTTCTTCCTGGTCTCGGCGGTCTTCGGTCTCACCCCCGGTTTGGTGTTGGGCCGGCTGAACCAGCAGGCGCAGCAGTACACCAGCGACATATCTACCAGCAAGGCGGCAACGAGCAAGTAGCTGCGCGCTGCTAAACTGGCATGGGGGTGTGACGTGACATCAGAAGACGCCCGGCATCTGCTGGGGCCGGCCGAGCACAGCATCGGCACGCTGCTTGCCAAACAGATTCGCGCGGCGCGCCGCCGAGCGACCGCCGTCACGGTGTTCCGTGGCGTGCTCGAAGGTCCTATCGGCCAAGCATTCCTCGATCTGCTCGAGTGTCTCGATCCTCGGCCATTGCCGGAGAACGCGACCATAGACGTCGCGGGCGCGTCGCCCGCGGGTCCGCGCGGCAGCGCCGTGGCGGCTACCTACGCCCGTGTGTTCAACGCGCTCGCCACCGATGCTGCCCCGGGTGTGGACGCTACCGACGCCTGGCAATCGCACCTGCTCTGGCGTGTGATCGACGATGAGAACACCTTCAGCCGCCAGGCTGAGCGGCTAAGCGTCGCGGCGCTCCCGCCTTCGTTGCTCGATCAGGCGCGTCGCGATCTGCGCGGACTGCAGTGGCTCTACGCCCTGGGCGCGGATGCTGTGCGCGAAGCTGCCGTGCAGCGGACCGGCGTGGAGTTGGCCGAGGCCCTGGCGCCCTGGCATGCCTTGGCGTCGCCCGCTGCCGGCGATGATCCCCGTCTGCGCATGGCACGGCGACTGGCCACGGGTCTCGACTGGGGCGCCTTGGCCGAGGAGCTTGCCGCTCACTGGCATGCCCACGGCCTGGGCCTCTTCGCTCGCCATCGTGCCGCCACCTGGGCCAACGGCCACCTGGAACCGGTGCGGCGCCCGGATGCAATCCGCTTGACCGACCTCGTGGAGTACGACCGTGAGCGCGCGCCACTGCTGCGGAATACCGAGTACTTCGCCGCCGGCAAGCCGGCACATCACTGCCTGATCTACGGCGAGCGCGGCACCGGCAAGTCTTCAACCGTCAAGGCGCTGCTAAACGCCTTTGGCGATCGCGGGGTGCGGCTCGTAGAGCTGGACAAAGGCGACTTGCAGGACCTCGAAACAGTGTTGGACCTGCTGCGCGATCATCCGCAGCGCTTCATCCTGTTTGTCGACGATCTCTCATTTGAGGAGCACGAGACGCAGTACAAGGCGCTGAAGTCCGCCTTGGAGGGTCGCATTGAGGAGTGGCCGGAGAACGTGGTGATCTACGTGACGACGAACCGGCGCCATCTCGTGAGCGAGCGCTTCAGTGACCGTGATGGTGGCGGCAACGGCGAGATTCGGCCGCGTGATACCATGGAAGAGAAGCTGTCGTTGGCCGACCGTTTCGGGCTGCAGATCGCGTTCCCCACGCCCGACCAGGAACGCTACGTGGCCATCGCCACCGCGTTGGCTCGTGCCCACGCCGTCGCGTTGCCCGAAGGCGAGCTGCGCAGCCGGGCCATCCAGTGGGCGCTGTGGCATAATGGGCGTTCGTGCCGTTCAGCTCGCCAATTCGTGGACGAGTTGAGGGCCGGTAGTACCCAAGGTAGTACCTGGTTAGGAGGCTCCCGATGATGACCCCGGTGCTGATCGGCTGGATAATCGGCGTGCCGCTGGATATCTGGTGGCCGCGGCCCGCATCGCCCGACCACCCCTCGCTGGCCCGGGCGTACCGGCTGGTCCGATCGATCGCCGCGTGCTTGCTGGCCAGCTTTTGCCTCTACATTGCCGTGGTACTTGTTGACCAACTGATTCCGTCAGTTGGGCTTGCGGCAGCTCTAGGGCTGGCTTCAGGGCTCGGGGCGTTCATGCTCTCGCCCCTGGCAACCTGCGCCTCCGCACTCGACGTCCAGCGCCGCGGCATGGCCATCATCGGCACCTATTGCGCCGCCCTGTTTACCGCCGGCCAAACCTGGTTTAGCTTCTCGCTCTTGCTCGACCTACTGGCCAACCCCCTGCGGCCGCATTCCCCGTTCTGGTGGAAGCTGTCCGTCTTGGTAAGCACCGGCCTTGCCGCTGTTTCGCTCGTGCTCGCACTCGAGCTCTACGTCATGATTCGCCACCCACAGAAGGACTAGCGTTTCTCGTACGATCCGGCGAGGCGCCAGGAGACGATGATCGGTAGTTCCGCCAGTGAGGTCGCCATCGGTGGATGCGCGGGCTGGATGTGGCCTTGAGAAGGGAGGCTTGGATGGACGAGGTGCAGCCGGATGCAGCCCATATTTGTGTCCTACCCTCGCCACGACCTCCAGTTTGTCGAGCGCCTGGTCAATGATCTGAAGGCCCGGAACGTCAACCCTGCCCAGGGCGGCGCCCGGCACGATCCGGCATGCGCTTTTCAGCCCTGACGGTCGCTACATAGTCACTCTGGATCGGCGCCACGTTGGGTCTATTGAGGACGTGGGATCGGTGGCGCTATGGGATGCACACAATGGGCGTGCACTCCCTGGCCCGGCCGATGAAACCAGCTTCGGCCCGACGATGTATTCGGCAGGGTTCAGCGCCAACAGCGCCTATTTGGTAACGGCCGGCCTTACCAGCGTAGATGTCTGGCAAGTGCGAGATGGTACGTTGCTGGCAACGATGCCGCCCATACCCACGGCCGAAAGCCCCGTGGCGGCGACTTTCAGCCCAGATGGGCAGTCGGTCGCTGTGGCCAGCATTTCCGGTTTCCCAATTGAGGTGTGGAATTGGCGCTCGGGCAATGCACCACGCACGCTTGGCAGCAAGAATCCGGCAGTTTGGCCCATGTCCGTGATGCACAGCCCCGATGGTTCGCTGCTGCTCACCGTGACGTCCTCGGGCATAGCACAGATCTGGAACGCGCACACAGGCGCGCGCATAGCGCAGCTGCAAGGCCATACCGCTCAGGTAAATACCGCGGCATTCAGCCCGGACAGCCAGTACGTGGTCACCGGCAGCGGCGATCGCACGGCACGCATCTGGCAGGCGCGCAGTGGCCTCCAGCTCGCCGTGCTGCAGGGACATGCCGGCCCGCTGCTCAGTGTCGCTTTCAGCCCAGACGGAACCTTCGTCGTGACCGGCAGCGCAGATGGTACGGCCAGACTCTACCGCTGCGATGTCTGCCTGCCAGCGCAGTCGCTACTACACCTTGCCGCCAGCAGGGGCAGTGACTAGTGCGTAATCCAGCGGCACTATGTGTTGCACGCCTCGATCTAGTTGGCCGTGGCCGGGGCTCTGGTCGATTGCCAATAAGCAGCAAGGGGGGCAGTCTCAATGACTATCGCAAGACACGGTTTGCGCATCGCAGCAGCCGCCATGATGCTCGTGGTTGGCCAAAGAGCCTATCACCGAGGGCCAACATGGTCGACATGCCGTGCTGCACGACGGTCAAGCGACGCCCGTCGCCAGCGGCTACGGCAGGCTGCCCAGCGTCGGTGGGACTGTTGAGGTCGGCTACGCCGTCGAACCTGCTTTCCAAGGGCGAGGCCATGGCACAGAGTTGGTAGCGGCACTCATGGCGCACACGCTCTATTTCACTGCGGTACTGCGCGTGATCGCGCACGCGCGACCAGATAATCGGGCTGCGAACAAGGCTGCGCGGCAGGTGCCGTTCAGCGCAGCCGAGCTACGGGCTATTCTTGCCCACGTGCCCACGCCTGCGCGGCCAGATGCCAGCTACGCAAGGTATTGCTGACAAACCGTTGCATACGGAGCCACTTGCCGTCCCTGCGAAAGGATCACGCGCGCCCGTCGTTATCACCTCTGACGGGCCACCGCGACGCGAGGCGAGGTCGCCCCGCAATGTGGTCGGCGCCTGCCGCCTTCGAGCGTAGAGGAGCGAATGTCGATCGATGAACCAACAACCCCTTGCCCCGCCGATCGGCAGCGCCACGTCGCACTCGAATCTGGCGATTCTGGCCCCCGCTCGGCGACAGCCTCCCGGCCAGCATCACGAATCACACCCACGATCTCCTGACGGGCAGGTGGGGAGCGGTCGACCTCGTGCGTCCCTTGGCCGGTGGCGTGGCGCTGGCAGCGCTCAGCGTTGGCGGTGCTTGCCTGGCACTCCTCAAGCAGGAGAACTGACCGGGCCACCCTGCCCTTGCCTCGCGCGCTCTCGAGTGAGCAGGTCACGGAGTTCAGCCACGGTTTGTGCCAGGTAGGTCGGCTCCGCGGCGCGCAGCTCATCTAGCGAACCGTAGCCGTAGGTCACGCCCACGGCAGCAATGCCGTTGCTGCGCGCGCCGATGATATCGTGCATCCTGTCGCCGACCATGACCGCCCGAGACTTGTCGTGGACCTGCGCGGCTGCCAGGGCGGCGGCGATTACCTCCGCTTTATCGGTTCGCGTGAGGTCAAAATTGCTGCCCACCACATGCTCGAAGTATGCCGCCAGTCCCAGGTGCGCCAGGATGTCCGTGGCATACGGCGTGGGCTTGGACGTGGCCAGCAGGAGCCGCGCCCCATGGTGGGAAAGATGCGCCAACATGTCGGAGATGCCGGGGTAGACGCTTTGCTCGTAGATGCCGGTCGTCGCGTAGTATTCCCGATACCAGGCGACCGCCTGCTCGGCCAGCTTTGGATCGAGCCCCTCGTACGTGCGGAACGATCCCAGCAGCGGCGGCCCGACAAACGTCCCGAGCGTGCCACGGTCCTCTACCGTGATGCCGCAGCGATCCAGCGCATACTCCACCGCCCTCGTGATGCCTTCGCCGGAATCGGTCAGTGTGCCGTCGAGATCGAAGAGGATAGTGGCGTCGACACGCTCGCAGTTGCTCTGGCTCACCAGCCGATGACCAGGCCGGGAAACTGTGCCATAAGGGCATCGCTCGAAAGCAGCGTCAAGCCCTCGGTGATCGCTTGGGCTGCGAGCAAACGGTCAAACGGATCGCGATGTGGCACCGCAAACAGTCCTGCCGTCAAAGCGTGCGTCGCCAGGACCGGCAGTTCGCGTGCACGCAGTGTGGCGAGATGGGCAGCATAGCCCATGATGACCGGCTCAGCGCCCGCCAGCTTGCCTAGCCGGTACTTGGTGGCGATCTCTAGGGCGCTGACTGGGCTCACCAGCACGGTCGTGCCGGCATCCTTGAGCAGCGTTCGTGCCCTGGTGGAGAGTCTATCTGGGCTGAGGAACGCCCACAGCAGGACGTGCGTGTCGAGTAGAACGCTCACTCCCATGCCGCAAGCTCGTCATCAGGCAGTGGCTCGAAGAAGGCTTCATCGAACGGCGCTCGAACGAAGCCGAGCGGCCGCTCATTGGCCGGCTCCAGAGGCACCAGACGGGCATACGGCTTACCGGCTTTGCCGATCGTAATCACCTCGCCGGCATGGGCGCGATCCAGCAGCTGGGAAAAATGTGTCTTTGCGACGTGCACGTTAATGACGGTATCCATTGATAACCTCCATGACTAAGTCTATCAGACTTAGTCATGGCCGTGCTAGCCGGACATCTACACTGACGCCACGACGGGATCCATATGGCCCTGCACGGTTCCGGAAGCGTGGCGTCCCGCTCGTCCCCGTCGGGCGGCCAGCACAGCTCCGCTTGCCACTGCGGATAACACTCTACGCTTGCCATCCGACCACGCCATTCCCTTCACCACGAATCGTCCCACGCGCCATCTGTGTCATCTGATTCGCATCTGGTGCATCTGGGTTTCCGGAACGCCCTTCCCACACCGCCCTCATCCATAGTATAATAGTACATATGTACTAAGCTAGCCGAAAGGAAGGTCACCGCTATGCTCGCGACCCTCGACCCGTTCGCCCCCAGCGCCATCACCCTCCGCAATCACGCCAACGCCGCCCACTCCACAGGCCCGCGCACACCCGAGGGCAGGGCCATCGTCAGCCGCAACGCCACCAAGCACGGCTTGTTCAGCAATGCCCGCGTCGCTACCGCCTTCGAGCAGCAGGCCGACTGGGAAGCCCACCTCGCTTCCTACTACCTCTGCCTCGATCCCCTCGATCACCCCGAGTACGTCCTCGCCGAGCGCATCGCCTTCCTCCACTGGCGCCGTGCCCGCCTCGCCCACTACGAGAACGCCATGATCGATGCCAATCTGCAGGCATTCGAAGATCGTCTCCAAGAGCCAGAGACCCTCGCCCCCGCAATTCCGCCGGACGCCGCCGCGCAGCCCTTCGACTACCCCACCGCTGCCGCCAGCCCCAAGCCCAGGAAGCTCACACCCGAGCAGGTAGTCGTGCAGCGCGCCACCTGCGTCTTGCCCGACGGCAAGGTCATGGACCGCATCATGCGCTACGACGCCCAGATCAGTAAGGACCTCGAACGCTCCCAGACCCGGCTCGATCAGCTCAAAGCCACCCGCGCTCAGCGCCACCGCCGGGCACTCCGCCAATCCACAGGCTACGACGGCGTCCCAACCGATCTCCTGCTGCGGGAAGAGCCTCCACTTCCCCAGTTCGCGCACCTCGACGACGATCCGGGCCTCCTTCCCTTCGCCGCGCCGGCCGCCTCTACTGCGTGTGAACCCCACGGTAGCGTCACGGACGCCGAATCCGACTTCGCCGCCGATCCCACCCCCGGCGACTCCGCGCCCGCTGTTGCAGGCGCCGCCGCGCCATCCACTACAGCGCCGATCCCGCTCGCGCGCCGTGCCACGGGCTCTGCTACAAAACAAAGCCAGATGTCTCGCGCAGCTAGGCGTCGCGCCGCCTCTCAACACGCTGCCACGGGCGGGCGCGGCCGTCACAAGTAGCGAGTTTTCCGCGCCGCACGGTCATAGCATCGGATCACGAGCGGACGTCGCCAGACACGCCCGCTCACCTAACTGAAGAGTCGACGGCAACTGCATCGAGCCGCATTCTTCCGGGGGCGCGCGGGGCACTCTTTGGGTCGCGACCGCCTTTGGACGTGCCAGCTGGAGGCTCCATCGCCATGACATGGCATGCCGGTGCCATCACATAGGGCTGCCGAGCTTAACGCCAGAATGGTACGTGCACCGCCTGGGAGCGCAGTCAACGTCCCTTCAGGGGCAGCCTCGTCTCACCCGGCCGCAGCCTCCCCATCGCTGCCATGCGACCGCGGTCGCAGGCCACCGGCATCAATCGCAAGCTGGTGCAAAATCCAGCGGCAGACTTTGATGCACGGAGTGACCCAACCGGCCGCAGCCGCCCCATCGCTGCCATGCGACCGCAGTCGCAGGCCGCCAGCCCAAACTGCACACAAGGCTTGACACGCCCCACCCCCGCCTGCCACACTAACTTGTATAGACAAGTTGGACGAAAGGCGGCCGCGGTGAGCGATCCTGATGCGGGCAGCGCCACCCAGGAGAGTGATCGTACTTCCGAAGGCCCGCTCTACCGCCGCATCGCGGACGACATTCGCCGGCAGATCGCTCGCGGCGACCTGCTCCCCGGCCAGCTCTTGCCCTCCGAGCACGACCTGGTATCCCGGTATGGCGTCGCCCGCGGCACGGTGCGCCAGGCACTGGCTGCCTTGCGCGCGGACGGCACGATCTCCGGCTCGCGTGGCAGGCCCCTGCAGGTCCGGGGCCAGCACCTGACGCAGCCGCTGAGCGAGTTGCTCAGTTTCTCCACCTGGGTCGAGGCGCTTGGCCGTCGTCCCTCCGCCAGGGTGGTGGACTTTGCGCCGGGCGAGGCGACCGCTGAAGAGGCCGCGGCCCTCGAGATGGAATCTGGCACCACCGTGTACCGCCTGCTGCGTCTGCGGCTGGTGGACGGCAGTCCGCTGATGGTCGAGCGCGCGACTTTCCCCGAGTACGTCGGGCTATTGCTCGCCACGGTCGATCTCGATGCCAGCTCGATCTACGCCGCTCTGGCACGCCGGGGCATCGTGTTCGCCTCGGCGCGGCACGTCATCGGCGCGATGGAGGCAGCGCGCATTGATGCGGACCTTCTCGGCGTGCCGCTGCGCACGCCGCTGCTCCGCATTCGTCGCCACGCCTTCTCCCAGACCGGCGTGGCATTGGAATGGTCTGAGGATCGCTACCTGGCGGATCAGGTTGATTTCGCCGTCGAGAACAGCGCGTCGCTACCCGGCGTATCGCGCCACATGGCTTGAAAAGGAGATGACAGAATGCCGTACGCCTTGACTGCTGCCACGGCCCACGAATGGGCCACCGACAGGGCAATCTCGCTCTGGGTCTTGTTCGCTGGGGACCTGACCCGGTCTCAGGCCGAAGCACTGCGACCGGCGGTAGCCGCGCTCCGTGCCGATGGCGGCCGCGTGGCCATGGTAGTCTCAAAGGACGATGCGCCTACCGATGCCGAGCGTGCCCTCGCCGACCTGGTGGTCGAGGGGCTGCCCGCGCCCTCGCCGTTCGGCGTATTCGCGGCCCTGCAGGCGGCAAAGCTTGAGGACGTGCGACGAGCGGGCGTCCTTGGCCACAGCCCGCTGGTGGTGGCAGCCGGCCATCACGCCGGTGCGGGCGCGATAGTCGCCCTGGCTGCGCCGGGCCATGAGGGCCGTGGGCCGCTGCTGGAGGCCCAGCCCGACGTCATCGTCGAGGCTACCGCCTTTGGCGCGCTGGATGCCGAGCGCTACTCGAGCACCAGGGCCCACCGGCAGCGCGTGCTGCTCAATCCGGGGCCGGCGGTGGTCAGCGACCGCGTGCACCGCGCCGTCGGCGGACCCGACCTCTGCCATCGAGAGCCCGAATATTCAGACATGCTGGAACGCGTCCGCGGCAAGCTGCTGGCGCTCGCCGGCGTCACCGGCGACTGGGCCATGGTGATGATCGCCGGCAGCGGTACCTCGGCCATGGAAGCCATGACGCTGGCGTCCACCAGGCCCGGTCGCAAGCTCCTCGTCTGCCGCAACGGCATCTACGGCGAGCGTATCGAGACGATCGCCCGCCGCGCCGGTATCGAGTGCGTGGTGGTCGCCGCCTCCGACCTCGAACCCATCGATCCCCGCCGGGTAGCTGAGGCGCTGGATGCCGACGACACAATCGACGCAGTGGCCGTCATCCACCACGAGACGACCACCGGCCTGATCAATCCGGTGCAGGAGATTGCCGCCGCGGCGCAACGACACGGCGTCCGCACGCTGGTGGACGCCATCAGCTCCTTTGGCGCGGAAGACCTCCATATCCCCGGCTCCGGCATCGACTTCCTGGCCTGCACCTCGAACAAGTGCCTGCACGGCTTGCCCGGCGCCGCCTTCCTGCTCGTCTCGCCCCTGGGACAGGAGCGGATCAACGCCGTACCGCCCCGCTCGCTGTACTTCGATCTCGGCGCGTATCTCCGGGCGCAGGCCAAGCGGACGGTCCCGTACACGCCGTCCATCCCGGCGATCTATGGCCTGGAGGCGGCGCTGGACGAGCTGCTGGACGAGGGTCTCGCCACGCGGCAGGCGTACTACAAGGCTCGTATGGAGTATCTGGACGGCGAGTTCAGCAGGCTCGGGCTGGAGCCGCGCGTCGCCCACGAGCACCGGTCGCGCAGCGTCCGCAGCCTGCCCTTGCCGCCGGGCATCACCTACGACACGCTGCACGACGCCGCAAAGCGAGAGGGCTACGTCATCTACGGCGGCTTAGGCGAAGCAGCCAAGACCAGCTTCAGGATCTGCGCCCTCGGCGCCCTGAAGATCGAAGCCCTCCAGGGGCTCGTCGCGCTGCTGGAACGCACCCTGGCCGCGCGCGAAGTGGGAATCGGCGCGTGATCGAGCCAAATCCCCTGGGACCGCGAGCATCGTGCTCGCCCCCTCGTCGTGCCAACGTTGGCCTCCATCGCCGCGAGTCATCTCCGCCACTCGTCACTGTTCTCCGTTCCCGCCCCCGTTGCACGCCACTGAACCGGCCAATCCGACCGATCGGTCCGTTCGAAACCCACGTTAATCGGGAGGAACCACATGCCAGCTGAAACCATCCTGGTCAATGCCCGCGAGTACCGGCTGCCCAAACGCCCAACCGTGGCCATCACCATCGATGGCTGCGCGCCCGAGTACATCGACGATGGCCTCGCCCGTGGCCTCATGCCGCGTCTGGCCGGGATGCTGGCTGCTGGTGGCGTCTACCACCGCGGCCTGAGCCAGATGCCCTCGTTTACGAATCCGAACAACCTCTCGATCGTCACAGGTGCGCCGCCCAGCGTCCACGGCATCGCCGGCAACCACTACCTGGATCCATCTGGCGAGGAGGTACAGCTCACCGATCCCAGATTCCTCCGCGCACCATCCCTCCACGCCGAGATGCGTCGTGCCGGGGCCAGCGTGCTGTGCGTGACCGCCAAGGACAAGCTGCGCCGCCTGCTGGCCGCCGGCGACGTGCCCGCCACCAGTGCCGAGAAGGCGCACGAGCATGCGCTTCCCGAGTACGGCGTGGACGACGTGGTAGCCCTGGTCGGCCGCAAGAATCCTGGACCTTACGAATGGGACATGAGCCACTACGCCATGGAGATCGCGCTGGCGGTCTCCCGCAAAGTTGGACCTATCGACCTCGTCTATGTGTCCCTGACCGACTACGTGCAGCACAAGCAGGCCTCCGGCGGCGCCATGGCCGACGCATTCTACCGGCGCTTCGACGATCTCCTGGGCGAGTTCCTCGATCTCGGCTACGTCGTGGGCATCGTGGCCGACCACGGCATGAACGCCAAGCAGCATGCCGATGGCTCGCTGTGCGTGCACTACCTCGAGGACGTGTTCGAGGCCGCGGGACTGCGCGACTACCACGTGGTGCTGCCCATCACCGATCCCTACGTCGTGCACCACGGCGCGCTGGGCTCGTTCGCCTGGGTGCACGTGCCGGACGCGCGGCGTGAACGCGCCCGCGACGTTCTGGCACGGCTCGATGGCGTGGAGGAGGTATTCACCCGGGAGGAGGCGGCCGTGATCTACAAGCACCCGGCCGACCGCATCGGCGACCTCTCGGTTGCATCCGACGCCCGCACCGCCCTGGGCAAGTCGGCGTCCAAGCACGACCTGGCGGCAATAGCGGGTGGCCTGCGGTCGCACGGCGGCCGCCACGAGCAGATTATCCCGATTATCGTCAGCCACCCGCTCTCCCCGATCTATGCTGCCCGGCACGCGCTGGGCGTGAGCAACGCCGATATCTACGATCTCTTACTGAATGGAGTTCGCGACCTATGAGCACTATCGAATCGGGCCCGCCCTTCCGCCTGCCCGCCTACATCCGGGGACGCGAGACATACGGCGCCGGCAGCGTGGAAGTTCGCTATCCCTACACCGGCGAAGTCGTAGGCACCGCCCCGCGGCTGACGCGAGACGACGTTCTGGCGGCTTTCGACCACGCGCGCGATACGACTCCAGAGCTGTCGCGCCACGAGCGCGCGCAAATCCTGTTCCGCATCGCCGACAAGCTGCAGGCGGAGGAAGCTGCGTTTGCCAAGCTGATCACCTGGGAGGCGGGACTCTGCCTCAAGGACACGACCTACGAGTTGCGGCGCGCGCAGGACGTATTTCGCTTTGCCGCTATGGAGGCGCTTCGGGACGACGGTCAGGTCTTCGCCTGCGACACCTCGGCGAACGGGAAGCGCCGCCGCGCCTACACGCTGCGCGAGCCGCTCCGCCTTGTCACGGCGATCACCCCGTTCAACCATCCACTCAATCAGGTAGCGCACAAGGTAGCGCCCTCGATTGCTACGAACAATACGATGGTGCTCAAGCCGTCGTGGCGTACGCCGCTCGCTGCCCTGGCACTCGCCCGGATCATGCGCGAGGCCGGGCTGCCCGACGGCATGGTGACCATCACCCCGATCGCGCCTGAGGACACCGAGGAGCTCGGGCCCCTGTTCTGGCGACATCCCGACGTCGATCTGGTCAGCTTCACCGGCGGCACGCAGGTGGGCAAGCGCATCGCCGCGGAGATGGGCTACAAGCGCGCGATCCTCGAGCTTGGCGGCAACGATCCCCTGATCGTGCTGGACGATGCGGACCTCGAAGAAGCCGTGCGGCTCGCCACCTACGGCGCCTTCAAGAACTCCGGACAACGCTGCACCGCCGTGAAGCGCATCATCGTGACCGAAGCCGTGGCCGATCGCTTCGCCCACAAGCTGGTCGATTCGGCGAGCAAGCTGGTGGTGGGCGACCCCATGGATCCGGCGACCGACATCGGCACCGTGATCAGCGAACGCGATGCCGAAGCCTTCGAGCGCCGCATGCGCGCTGCCTGTGACGAGGGCGCCGTGCTGCTGTATGGCGGCGAGCGCAGGGGCGCCCAAATCACCCCTGCGGTCCTCGACCGTGTCTCGTCTGCCAGCGAGCTCGTGGCCTGCGAGACGTTCGGTCCGTACGCGCCGATCGTCCGGGTGCGCGACCTCGATGAGGCCATTGCCACGGCCAACGGCACGACCTTCGGTCTCGCCTGCGGCGTGGTCACCAACGATCTGCGCGCGATCAACCGCTGCATCCGCGATCTGCGCTGCGGCACGGTGAACATCCGTGAGGTGCCCGGCTACCGCACGGAGCTCACGCCGTTCGGCGGCACCAAGGACAGCGGTCTGGGCGTGAAGGAGGGCGTCATCGAGTCCATGCGCGCCATGACCTTCACCAAGCTCTATACGCTACCGTGGGATTAGCCCGCCCTACCGAGCTACAGGCGTACCACCGCCATGACCGTGGGCATTGGCTCAGGCGAGATAGGGGGCGGATCGACGCTGAGCGGTCTTGCCGGGCCTAAGCATGCGCGGACCTCGGAAGCTCAGGCGAGCCGTGCAGCTGCAACTGAAGGCCGAGCACCTGCTATCATTGAAGCGTGCGCCTGGTACCGTAGTGCCAGAGAGCGGAGGCAGTCAATGGCCATTCCCTTGCATCGTCGCGCAATCGTTGCGCGTGACGGCACACTCGCGGTGCGAGTGCCTGAGCTGGCACCCGGGCAGCACGTTCGCGTCACGATTGAGCCGGAGCCGTACGGTCAGGTGCGGCGCGCCATTGATCAGTTGGAAGGTGCCAGCGAACACAGGCAGTTCGGAACCGCTGCTGCTGTGGACGCCTACATACAGTCTGAGCGCGACGCGTGGGAGCGCTGACGCTGCCTCCCGGTAGTACCGCGTATCTGGATACCAACTGCGTTATCTACAGCGTCGAGCATGTACAGCCCTTTGCGGATGTCCTCCTGCCTGTGTGGCGCAATGCCACGACCGGCTCGTGCAGCCTGTATACCAGCGGGCTGACACTGCTGGAGACGCTGGTTGGACCACTCAGGGCAGGCGATACTTTCCTTGCCAACGCCTATCAAGTGTTGCTCACAGCATCGTCCGATCTTTGCCTTGTTGACGTCTCCACGGAAGTCTTGGAACGCGCAGCCACCCTACGAGCCAGCCTGGGGCTGCGCACACCCGACGCAATTCACGCTGCAAGTGCACTGGTAGCAGGGTGCACCCATCTGATCACCAACGATGCGGTGTTCAAGCGAGTCCAGGGTCTTAACGTAGTCGTTCTGGGCGATATGCTGACGCCGTAATAGCAGCCGTTTTAGCTAATGTGAAACCACGACGGGATCGGTGTCGCCGCGCACGCTGCCGGGAGCGCGGGCATCTTGCCCGTCCCCGGGACGCCCAAGCTACAGACTCCATCGCCAAGACGCGGCGTGCGGGTCCCACCATGGCTTCACTCTAGGTGCCATGCGTCGAACCAAGTGGACGTGTTAGCCGGCACGTGGCCTGGTGCAGAATTGAGCGACAGAGTTTGCTTACCGTGGACCGGCGTAACGACTAGCCTCTGTGTTTGTCCGCCCCCCAACGCTGTAAATCGACCATAGCCGCCTGAAGAAGCACCAGAGCCTAAGCATTTTGGGCCGCTCACGTGTGCTATAGTTGGGAGGCCCAAGCGAATGATACTGGCGGAACCACGCGTGATGGATGAAGAGGCGGCGATCCTGGCCTGCCAGCGTGGCGATGCCGCGGCATTTCGCATGCTCTTCGAGCTTCACGTGGCGCGCGTCTTCGGCATTGCCTACCTGATCGTGCGTGACCACGAACGGGCCGAGGACATTGCACAGGACACCTTTCTCATTCTGCTCCAGCGGCTGCCGGGGTTAGCCCCTGGCCCTTTGCACTCATGGCTCGGACGCGTAGCCGCCAACCTCAGCCTCAACGACCGGCGGCGGGCGGTGCAACTGCCCTTTGAGAGCCTGTCCACGGCCGAGCGCGAACGGCTGGAAACGCAGGACGCAGTCCCATCCTGCGATGTAGTGCTTGAGGCGGCTGAGGATCAAGCAACGCTGCGGCAGGCGGTAGCCGCCCTCCCGCCGCGCCAGCGAGCCATGGTGGTGCTGCGTTACTTCGGTGACTGCAGCCTGGCAGAGATCAGTACAGCGCTTGGATGTAGGCCGGGCACGGTGCGCGCCACCCTCCACCAGGCTATCAAGCGGTTGAGGCCGGCCGTGGCCAGCCGGGCCGGCGACTGTGATCTCCGGCCGTGTGCACGCGGCCAAGTCGTATCGTCACCTATCCCTCAGCGAGGAGAACCCGAATATGAGGCGTGACAGGCTCGAGATAGAGGCACGCCTGCGGCTGACCCTGCGTGCAGAGGTCGCCGATCTGGTGGTGCCGATCACGCTGTGGTCGCGCTTGGAGGCACAAGCCAGCCGGCCCAGCGAAACTGTGCTGGCGCCGGCGCATTCGCTGCGGGCGCTCGAGGAGTTAGCGCGGGCCCAAGCGACCCGGTCACTGGCGCTGGCGTTACTCGCGGACCAGGAGATGGACGGCTTCACGTTGGCCCGGCGGGTAGAGGACGTGGCGCGGCAGGCAGGCTGCGCGACGCCGGCGGAGGCGGCGCTGCTGCCCTTGCTGCACCAGCTGGAGCGTGAGGGTCAGGTCCGCGCACGCTGGCGCCAGGGCGAGAAGGGTCTGCGGCGTGTGTACAGCCTGCCCGGGCGTGGGCACGGGAGCCGCGTGCTGGCCAGGGTGGTCGGCTGGCTGGGCCATCTGTCGCGCAGCGTAGGACCGGCGACACGACGCGGCGCACTGCCTGCCGCGAAGCGCGGAAGCTAATCGTGGACGAGTACCTGCTAGGGTTGGAGCGCGCGCTGCACCTGTCGCGAGAGCAGACGCGCGCCATCCTCACCGAGGTGCGCAGCGGCATCGAAGACCTGACCGCACACCTGCAGGCGCAGGGCCATGGTTCGGACGAGGCCGAGCGGCTGGCCCTCCAGCACTTCGGCAGCGCCCGGAGCCTCGCCCGCTCACTGCGCCGCGCCCACGGCCAGGCCCCGCTGCCGTTGCGACTGCTCGCGTTGCCCTTGCTCGTCGCCGGGCTGGGCGGGCTGGCGATAGTGGCGATCATTGCTCGGTCGCTGCTCTGGGTCGTGATGCACGACGGTGAGATCTCTCCCAATCTGTACTGGCTTGACCCGCGCAACATTACGTCCTTTCAGGCGCTGCAGGATTGGCTTCACCAGTTCATCCCTGCGTTCATTCTCGCAGGTATCGCTGCGAGTTCGCTGCTGTTGGCGGCCATCGTGTTGCGCGGCGGGCGGCGACGCTGGCGCCTGATTGCCGCTGGCGTGTGTTTGCTGTCCGTGCTCGATGCAGCAGGATCGTGGCGGGCGTACTGGCCCTACCTGGCCCCCCAAGCCCTGCAGGTTCCGACGAGCCCGTACCTGCCCAACCTAAAGCCCTACGCCGACGCTGGATTGGTAAGTCGCCCTGGCCCAGACGAGCCGTCCAGTCCGGTGCGGGTGGACTACGTGGCGGAGGCCATGGGGGCAACGTATGTCGTGTACTCCCTGCCCGATCCGCTGCAATCGGGCGAGATCTGGAACCTGCGACTCTTCGATGAGCATGGCACAGAGTACGAGCGTACCGGCGGACCAAGCTCTGTATGGGACGGCCTCAACGGCGTGCAAGCACTGCTGCCCTGGCGCCCGGCGATCCAGGGTGTCCAGCGGTTCGCACCCTTGCCGCCTGGCACGCACGCGGTGATGATACGCTTCGAGAGAGTTGTATGGCACTGCGTATGGACCGGTGGCTGCGCCGCTCAAGGGGATGCGGTGCCGAGCTCCGAGGTCGTGCATGTGCCACAGCATCTGCAAGCGTTGGCCGAGGTGCGGTCGGCGCTTCCCGCAATAACGTCGCGCGTTCTCGGGATTACGCTGACCGTCGAGAGTGTGTCAAACAGTCCCTTTGCTGCCTGGTTGAGCTACCGAGTCTCATGGCCATCCGGCTGGCCGATGGTGAACCCGAGCGACGTCACGGTGACCGACTCACGCGGACACGCCTATAGCGAGCCGATAGACGTGACGTGGGGAGGCCTCAACCATGCATCGTGGTGCACCGCTATGGTGCCAATCGCAGCGCAGCCTCGTGGCAGCCGCGTCACGCTGGCACTCCAAGGTCTCGCGGAGTCGTCGAATGGGCGCCTGTATCGCGGCACTTGGCGCGCGACGATCCCGATGCCCTAGCACACCAATTCGGCCACGCGCCGCTCGCGCACGAGCGCACACAGGCGCTGCGGGTAGTCGCTCAGCACCGCATCCACGCCTAGCTCGACGACGCGCTCCATCTCCAGCCTTTCGTTCACCGTCCAGGCAAGCACCGCCATGCCGATGTTGTGCGCCTGGTGCACGCGCTCGGCCGTGATTAGGCAGGAGTCTAGGTGCACAGCGGTTGCGCCCATCATATACCCGTGCATGATCGTGTCATCCGGACGATCGTGCGCCAACAGCCCGGTGCGGATCGAGGGTGCAATCTTCCGCAGCCACGCTATGGTATCCCAGTCGAAGCACGATACAATCGCGCGCCGCTGCAGCTGCTTGCTCAGGATGGCCTCTGCGACCTTCTCTGCGATGCCGGGATAGAGGAACTCGCCTGCCTTGATCTCGACGTTGAGGTAGACGCTGTCGGCATAGCGGTCCAGCACTTCGCTCAGGGTGGGAATTTTCTGCCCGGCGTAGCGCGGTCCGAACCAGGAGCCAACCTCGAGCTGCCTGAGCTCCTCGAGCGTGGAGTGGCCGAGGGGCAGGTTCTGGCCTGCGGTGCGCTCCGTAGTGAAGTCGTGGTGCACCGCGAGCTGAGCGTCTTGGGTGAGGTGGACGTCAAACTCCATCAGTTCCGCGCCATACGCCAGTGCTAGGTCAAAGGCGGCAAAGGTGTTTTCGGGCGCGAGCGCGGACGCGCCCCGATGTCCTCCAATAAGCGGTACCGCCGCATCGGCAAAGATCATCTACCCGGCCCTCCGTTCGCTGGCAGGTTCCGGCTGTTGGGTGTCCATTGTGCCCACTCCTTCGAGATGCGTATGCGTGATGCTTTTGTTCGTACCCGTGAGACCAATCAGGCGAGGCGCTCCGGGATCCCAGGTCAGCGCCACCTCGGTACCCATCGCCAGCGAAAGCGCCTGCGTGCTGCCGACGTCGACCTTGATGTCACCCACCGAGCTGGCGATTGCTACACGGGTCACAGAACCCAGGAAGGTATGCGAGACGACACGCCCGACCAGACCTCCAAGGGGGGCGATCGCGTTGTGAAGCGGTGCGATGTCGATCGTCTCCGGCCGCACCAAGAGCATAACCTGCTCGCCGCCCGCGTGGCCTCTGGCGGCTTCCACGCGGAGCAAGCCCGCGGCAGTGTCTATGAATCCGTTGGGGTTCGGCGCGACGGTTCCGGGGATCCGATTCATCGTCCCCACAAACTCCGCCACAAACACAGTTTCCGGGTGGCCGTAGATCTCGGCCGGTGTCCCGACCTGCTCAATCTGGCCCTGAGATAGAATAACGACCCTGTCGGAGATTGACAGGGCTTCCTCCTGGTCGTGCGTCACGAACAGGGTGGTTATGCCGAGCTTGGTCTGGATGCGGCGAATCTCTTCTCTCAACTGCATGCGCACCTTGGCGTCGAGCGCGGAGAGCGGCTCGTCGAGCAGCAGCACTCGAGGCTCGATTGCCAGCGCGCGCGCTAGGGCCACGCGCTGCTGCTGGCCACCCGATAGCTGATGTGGGTAGCGTCCGGCCATGGTGCTGAGACCGACGAGGTCCAGCAGCTCCGCGGCGCGCTTGGTGCGCTGGCTGCGCCGCATGCCGCGTACCCGAAGGCCGAAGGCCACGTTATCCAGCGCCGAGAGATTCGGGAAAAGGCTATACGCCTGGAACACCATGCCCATGTCACGCCGGCTCGCGGGCAGGCCCGTAATGTCCTTGCCCTCGACTATAACGCGGCCGGCGTCTGGGCGCTCAAAGCCGGCGACGATGCGCAACGCGGTAGTCTTGCCGCAGCCGCTGGGGCCGAGGAATGCGACGAACTCGCCGGACCCGATGGTCATGTTCAAGGCTTGGAGGGCGACAACCTCGCCAAACCGCTTATGCAACCCTTGCAGCTCGAGCACGGCCATGGCTAGTGCGCCCCTCCTATTCGAACTTCGCGATCGTTTGTGGTTCTGCCTAGCACGAGCACGCCCAAGAGCGCAATCCAGGTAAGCAGCAGACTGATGACGGCCAGTGCGGCAGCTTGATACGCTTGCTCGTTGCCGATCTGGAACATGTAGATGGGAAACGTGTTGAGCAGCATGAGGCTGGCCATGGTGTATTCACCCATCACCAGCGTCAGCGTGAGGAACGCCGCCGAGAGCATGGCCGACCTGAGATTCGGCAGAATGATCCACAGCAGCACTTTCAGCCAACCACTGCCAAGGCTCTGTGCTGCTTCGGAAAGCGTGCGCAAATCGATGGCTCGCATACCTGCGTCGAGCGCCCGATACGTAAACGGCAAGGCCAGTATGACGTACGCCAGTGCCAAGAGCTGGATGCCCGGTGGCAGGTTGAAGATGCTTCCGGACAGCAGCCAATTCGAAGGCTGGCCGATGAACACGTTGCCGATCCCAGATGTTTGCGCGCCGCCCGCTTCAAAAAGGCGCAGGATGCCCACGGCCAGCGTGACGGGTGGCACGACGAACGGCAGTACGGCGATTACGTCGAGAACCGGACGCAGGCGCGGCAATTTGAGGTGCACCCAAAACACGGTCGGCAGCATCAGCAGAAGACTTATGACGACCGTGCAACCGGCGATTTCGAGCGAGAGGCTAAAGGTGCTCCAGAATTGCGATTGCCCGAGCACTGCCTGGTACGCGTCGAATCCATGATGACCCGGCGTCGTCTCCAGACTGAACTCTGCGGTGCCGTAGAGCGGCACCAGGAAGTAGAGTGCAGCCAGCACGAGCCAAAGCAGGTTCCAGGGATTGCGCAGCAGCCCGTGTTTCATCGCGCCCACCGGCTCGAACGTCGCTGCAACACTGTGTAGATCAGCATCACCACGCCGATGATCACGATCATACCGAATGCAAGCGCATTGGCTTGCTGCGGATTGCCGATGAAATCGCTTTCGACGTTGCGGCCGATGAGCAGCGGCACCAGGTTGAACTCTGAGCCAACCAGTGCATAGGCCGTGGCATACGCGGCGAAGGCGCTGCCGAAGAGGAGCACCATCGCCCCAAGGATCGACGGCCAGAGTACCGGCAAGCCCACCCAGCGCCAGTACTGCGAGGTGCTCGCGCCCAGGTTGGTCGCCGCCTCGGACCATTCGCGCCGCAACCCGTCGATGGATGGGCTGATGATCAAGAGCATGAGGGGCATTTGAAAATACGTGTAGACGACGACGAGTCCGGTGAATGAGTACAGCGTAAAGCCACTCTGGTAGAGATCGATGCCATGGCTCTTGAGGAATACCGTGAGCACGCCGGTCGTGCCGAGCGTGGCGGCAAAGGCAAAGGCGAGGGGAATGCCGGCGAAGTTGGCAGCCACACCGGCGAAGGTAGATAGCACCGGTCGTATCCAGCGCGGAGGATTACCCCTGATCATGGCATAGGCCACGAAAAAACCGAAGATGCCACCAGTGAGTGCGCTGGCAAGACTTATCTCGAGACTTGTCTTGTACGCGTCAAGGATGTCGCTGTCGAATAGCCCACGGACGTTGCTGGTGGTAAAGCTGCCGGAATCCGTCTGGAAGGCCCCAATTACCAGCCACACGGTGGGCAGGAGGAGGAACACGCTAAAGAACAGGAAGAATGGCACCACGGGTAGCCAATCGGCTACGCTGTGCCAGCGCGCCAATCCCTTGGCGCGCGGGTGCAACGGGCGAGCTACTGCCGTGGGCGATTCTTGGCTCACTGCCTGAGCCATGCAACCTCCTACAAGGAAGCACAGCCAATGGAGGGCGAACGAGCCGCCCTCCACTGGCTTACACTACAGCAAGTGTTGTACCTATTAGCTGCCGGCGACCTTCGGGCCCCACTGCGCGGTGAGCACCGCTTGAGCTGCCGTGATCTGTGCTCCGGTGGCGAAATGCAGGTTCTTGTAGGCGTCCGGCGGCGGGAGCTTGTCGAGCAGTGCCTGCGGAATGACATTCCGCTTGGCGAGGTCGGCAAACCGAGCCGGATGCGTGTAGCCCTTCAGCCAGAACAGCTGGCCGGCGTCGCTGTAGAGATACTCTTCCCACAGCTTCGCGGCGTTCGGGTTGGGTGCATACTTGCTAATGGCCTGGAAGTAGGGGCCCGCGTAGCGCCCGCTCGTTGGGATGTTGACCGTCATGGCCTGGTTGGAAGCGTACTCGTCGCGCGCGGCGAGCAGCAGGTAATCCCACCGGATAGCCACGGGCGTAATGCCCTTGGCAATGTTCCCGTTGAGCGCCTGCGCGAGAACGAAGTTGCCGGACTTCTTGAGATCGGCGAAGAAGTTGATGCCCGGCTCGATGTTGTCCAGCGAACCGCCGTTGGCCAGTGAGGCGGCGAACACGGCCGCGAACGCCTCGCCAGCCTTGCGCGGATCGTCGCCCAAGGCGACCATGCCCTTGAGCTTGGGGCTCTTCAGGTCGGACCAATCCTTCGGCGCCTGCTTCACGATGCTATTGACGGCAAGGAACGCCACCACGCCGTAGTAGTCGCCAACGTACAGGCCCTTTCCCGTCGGGTCCTTCATGTTGTCCGGAATGGTATCCCACGTCGCTACCTTGTACGGAGTAAAGAGACCTGCCTGCGCGCCATTGATGGCCCAAGCTAGCGAGACGTCGAGGGCATCGGGACCTCGGCTCTGGCCCTTGAAATTCTGGATTGCCTGGATCTCCTGCGACGAGCTGCCTTCCGGGATGTCGTCAGTAATGGAGATGCCGTAGTTCTTCGAGAAGGTATCCATGATCTCGCCGTAGTCGGCCCAGGTCCGTGGCAGCGTGATCAGGTTGATTTTGCCTTCCTTCTTGGCCGCTGCTACCAGCATCGGGTCAATACCACCGGCCGCCACGGGTGCCGCCGCCAGCGCCCTGGAGACGTCCAGATCGCCGAGCATGCCCAACCCCGCAATGCCTGCGGCTCCCACCGCACCCCGCTTGAGTAGCTCACGCCGATTCAACCGATGATCGCCCATGATTCCTGTCACCCTTCAGACACACGACTCGACAGACGCACCCTCACGCAGCGGCTCGCGCACGCCTGGGGCTCAACAGCCCACTTACCATCATCGAGTCGCTGTGTTAAGCGGCCACTAAGGACATGTTAAGACTAGGTTAAGTGTGTGTTAATAAGGTGAGTTCGCCTCGAGCGCGCGGAAGAGCAGGTCCGGACCGAACGGCATGCCCCCGGCAGCCGCGGCGCGGATGGCGTGCTGCAGCAGCTCGCGCGACGTGTCCTTGAGCAAATAGCCGTTCGCTCCCGCCCAGATGCTGTCGGCTAGAAGCGCCTCGTCGTCGTAACTCGTGACGATAATCACGGATGTCGCCGGAAGCTCTGCCTTGATCTGCCGCGTCACCTCCAAGCCGCTTGGCCCCGGCATCCGTATGTCCATAAGCACGACATCCGGGCGCAGCTCTACCACGCGCGCGATCGCCTCGACCCCGTTCGCGGCTTCCCCCGCGATGTGGATAAAGTCGCAGCTTGCAAGCATCTGGCGCAGACCTTCTCTGGCAATGGGGTGGTCGTCCACGATCAGCACGTCGATCGTCGGTGCCTGTGCTGTGCTTCTCCTATGCATCGCGCCACTGTCCTACATCTTCGGCCGTTGAGCCTGGCATGCTGCAGACGCAGCAGTGCTTCTCCCGCACCAAGGGCGAACTAGGGGAATCCATCACCGTCTAGGTGGCGCCGCTGGTGGTGGGCCATCGCGAGCCTCAAGGGCTGGCCGATCGGGCTGTTACCCGCTCGCGCAGCGCCACCTAGATCGGAGGTATTCTGATCGTAACGCATCAGGCTGCATCATATAAGGTCTACCTAGCATACCAGGTGCAGTCCAAACGGATACCGAATCAGACGATCATGCCCAGGCGCAGCGCAATGATTGCCGCGTGAGTGCGGTCCGAGGCGTAGAGCTTTGCAATGATCTCCTGTACGTCCTTCTTGACGGTGACCTCGGCAAAGCCTAGTTTGTCGGCAATCGCCCTATTGGTCATGCCTTCGGCGATCAACTTTAGGACCGCCGCCTCGCGGTCGGTCAAGGGCTCGGACGGCGCCAGGGGCATGGTCGATGGGTCTGCCGTGCTCCTGCGCTGCGGAGCCGCGCCAAGCACGCGCTTCAATAGCGATGCTTTGACTAGCATGCCTCCACTGGCGACCGCCAGCAGCGTGTGCAACAGGAGCTCACGCGAGCTGTCCTTTACCAGGTAGCCACTGACACCGGCCTGAATTGCATCGACTACGATAGCCTCATCTTCGTAACTGCTCATCATGATGATCGATACGGTCGGATGCGCGGCCTTGATGCGTCGCGTCGCCTCTAGCCCGTCGAGGTTGGGCATCTTGTAATCCATCAGCACGACTTTGGGCTTCAGGGTGTCAACCTGCTCCACGGCCGCGTTGCCATCGTGGGCCTCACCCACGACCCTGATGTGTGGGCTCGTCTCGAGCATGGCGCGCAGACCCTCCCGCGCGATCGTGTGATCGTCGACGATCAGGACTGTGACCTGCCAGTCGTTACCACGCCGGCCGCTGCCTTGGGCTGTCGTACCGGCCGGGGCATCGCCTGTGACGCTTGTCAACTGCTCGCAAACTCCAGCATGCGCTCGGGCAACACGGCTCCGCGCACGCTGGTGATCGCGACATCTGGATCTCCGCGTACGGCTGCCGGTTCAGGCAGAACGTGCCGGCTCAATCATCGCATACGAGGGCAACGTGATGCAAACCCGGCATCCATCTCCCGGGCGGCTCACGATCTCAAAGTGCCCATTGAGCAGTTCGGTGCGTCTGCGCATGCTGGTGAGACCTATCCCGCCCGTGTCCGGCCTTGGCGCGTACCTGCCGGGTGCAAAGCCGATGCCGTTATCGTGCACCACCACCACGAGATTGCCATGCTGCATGTGCAACGAGACGGTCACGCGCGTTGCGCCGGCATGTTTGATTACGTTGTTGAGCGCTTCGTGAATGATGCGGTACAGCGCAGTTTGGATCGAGTTTGGCAGCACCATGGCGTCCGCCACCAGCGCCATCTCGATTCCCGTCTGCTCGTTCAGGTCCCGCAGGTCGTGCTGGAGAGCAGCTACCAGCCCCAGCGCGTCGAGGCGAGCCGGCCGTAGCGATGCCACGATTTCCCGGGCTTGGCGAATCCCCAGGCGCACGAGCGCGCGGGCTCGCTGCAGTTGTTGCCACTGCTCGGGGCGCGCGCCGGGCTCCAGGTCGATGGTTTCCAGATACTGGAAGGCCGTCGCGAGGGTCTGGCAGACCCCATCATGCAGGTCCAGGCAGATGCGTTCGCGCTCCTCTTCCTGTCCCTTTATGGTCGCCTCGAGCAGGCGGCGGGTCTGAAGCTCGTCCTGGAAGTCGTTGAGATAGTCCTTGAGCGCGCCTTTGGGGCGCCCGAATGCCTGGCCCGGCGCCGATAGCACCCCCAGGTCCGTAGGAGGGTGCTTGACCAGCGTCTCAAACCACGGGATCGCGCGTGATTCGTCTGTATGCATGGTGCTACTCGCTTTGTGTGCAGCTAGGTGAGGACTCTACTACCATTCTGTAGAAATCGTAGAGCCTGCTGGTTACAGTTCGGTTACGGAACCGGTTACATGCCGGAATGCTTCAGCCCGCTCTGCGCAGCTACAGATCTCCTTAGCGCCCACGTGTCTATGCTGGAATTGCAGGGGCTGGTAAAGGCCAGACTCCAATGCCGCAGCAACACATCGGGATTGATTCCCACTAGCCGCATCAGAGGACACTCTTGCCAATCGTGCCCGGCCGGCGCGCCTGCGCCATGGTACCGCTGCTCATCGCGTGCTTCCTCACGGCTTGCGGCCAGATCACGCCAAAGCAAGTGGCAGTCGTCACCACGAGCCCGCGCGCTGGTCAGCCCCCCGTGCTACTGCCCGGCGAGCAGATCCTGAATAATGGGGTGTCATCGTACCTGTTCGGCTCGAACGATACGGAAGAATGGTCCGCCGATAACGTGGAGACCGATCCACACCACGTCATCCAACCGGCCATGCTCGACGCCCACATGCAGCTCGAGCGCACCTTCGTCTTCCACTACAGCCTGCGCGACGGGCACCGCACCTCAATCGGCCCTGAGGGCGACGCCGCCGGCAGCCTGCACCCGGCCAACGCTCACGAGTACGACCAGCCGGCGCCCTCAGCCGGACTGTACACCGGCGCAGGCTACGAGGTGGAGACCAGGATCGACACCATCGAGCGCATGGGTATGCACTGTTTGGTGGTGTTCCCAGATATCCGCACCACTCCCAGCGACAATACCGACCCCAACCCCGGCCATCACCGCATCATCGATCCGGACACAGGCCAGCCCGAGACCGACCTGGCCTTTGCGGAGAAGGTAGTAGCCTACCTGGGCAACCGCTGCAACCTCTACGAGATCGGCAACGAGCCCGACCTGAATACCTACACCAGCTCTGGTGCGGTAGTGCCACACCTGCCGGTGACGGTGTACGTAGCCCGCTGGACCGCGTTTGTCACGGCGTTGAGGGCCATCAATCCCAATGCCAAGTTCATCGGACCGGTGACGTACAACGACCAGGGTAACGACTGTAGCTGGGCCGCCGGCACCCCCTACCCCACCAGCCGGTCCGGGGACTGCTACATGCAGAACTTCCTGCATGGAGTGGCGGGTGGCAACGTGCAGCCCGACGCGGTCTCCTTCCACTGGTACCCCTGCAGCAATGCCACCGACGGCTTCGACTCCGGCGGAAACTGCGGCCCGGCCCAGGCGGCCAGCTACGCTACCGTGACTGACGAGGTGCGAGGCTGGGTACAGGCCGATCTGGGGCACAGTGTGCCAATTGGCATCACGGAATGGAACGCCGATCCGGGGCCGGGTAGCGGCTCCGTCTTGGGCAACGCCGGCTTCATGGCGCAGTTCACCCAGGCCAGCCTGCAGGCGATGATCTCGGCCAAGCTCGACTTTGCGGCGCAGTTCGATACTCAGAGCAACAGTGGCTGGTGCTACCTCGACATGTTCGATAGCTGCCACGGCACAGACCGGCCAAAAGCACAGTTCACGGTGCTGGCAGCCACGCTCGGCCACTACCAGCTGAAGGGGCCTATCCATCTGGCCCCGAGCATACACCGGGTGGCCAAATAACTTGCATCCGGTTGGCAGGCGCTTGATATCCGGGTGGGTATTACATGCGACTTCGTACCGGATGTATTCTGCGAATGTAGGCATCCATAATCAGGAAGGCACTCGGTGTGAACACGCTCCGGAAGGTCATTGGCAGTACGGCGATTTCGCTCATCGGCCAGGCAGTCACCTGGACTTCCACCCTGGTGCTCACCGTCGCATACGGCCGCTTCCTCGGCGATGAGAAGTTTGGCGAGCTCTATTTCGCCATCAGCCTCGTGCTGCTCATTGGCTTTCCGATTGAGTCTGGCTTCAACCAACAGGTCATTCGCGACGTGGCGAAGGCACCTGAGAAGGCCTTGCGCTACCTCTCGAGCACGCTGGCGATCAAGCTGGTGCTCTGGTGTCTCACCTACGGATCGTTGCTGCTCATGTGCCGGCTCTTGCACTACGGTGGGGAACAGCGGACATTGGTCGCACTATGCGGCGTAACCCTGCTGGGCACGTCGATCGGCAATACCTTCGCCGCGCTGCACTACGCTTCGCAGCGCGTCGCATTCCCTGTGGTAGGCAGCATCATTGAGAAGGGGCTGGATGCCTGCCTAGGCTTCATCCTGCTCAAGAACGGAGCAAGCGTAGAGACCATGGCAGCGGTGCTTCTCGGTGGATCGATGGCCAACGCGGCCTGGCAGGCAGGCTGGTTTGTGTCCCTCAAGGGCATTCGCTTGGTGCCCGACCCGGCCATCGTGCGCACGCTCTTGCGCACCAGCATTCCATTCCTCCTCTACGGCGTACTCGGCGTCATCTACTACCGCATTGGCACAGTACTGCTGTCCTTCATGGAGAGCGTGACCGTGGTTGGTTGGTACGGCGCGGCCTACCGCCTTTTCGACACGCTCACGTTCGTCCCTGCACTGATCATAGGCCCGATCATGCTGCCGATCTTCTCGAAGTACTCGTCAGTCTCCCGGACTGCATTACGGCAGGCGGTGGAAAAGACGATGAACCTGCTCGTGATTTGTGGCCTGCCCGTCTGTACCATCATGGTCGTCGCCGCGCCCAACATCATTGGCTTCCTCTACCATCGGGCCGAGTTCACCCACGCGGTCCCAGTGCTACAGGCGCTGGCTCCCGGGTTGTTCTTTCTCTACACGAATTCCCTGCTTACCAGTATCCTCGTGAGCACCGGCAGGGAGAATCGCATGCCCATCCTGGCAGGATCTGCCCTGGTGTTCAACGTGTCTCTGAATCTGGTGCTCATTCCGCTGTATCAGCACGTTGGCGCGGCGATGGTTACGTCGCTCACGGAACTGCTCTTGACCTGTATCTCAATCGTGCTGGTTCCCAGGTACCTGTTGCCGGTGGGGAGTCTGCGCGTGGTGGGCAAGGCGGCGGGCGCCAGCCTGGTGATGGCGCTGGCGGTAATGGCGCTACGCCACATGAGCATCTTCGCGATTCTTCCGGTGGCGGCTGTCGTGTATCTTGGCGCAGGCTTGCTGCTCGAAGCCGTGCCAAAGGAGGATCTGCGGGCGCTATACGGCGCGGTGAGAATGCGAGCGGAGGTGCAACCGCAATGACAAGATACGTGCTTGCGGCCCTGATCCGGTACACCACGAATCACGTCGTCGCGCACATTCCCTCGTACACGCTGCGTCATGCGTGGTACCGCCGCGTCTTGGGTTGGTCAATGGGTCCAGGCGTCCACGTGCTCATGGACCAGCACATTCACATGGATGGCGTCGTGACGAGCGGCAGGAAGGTCTCGATTGGCCAGGGGTCGGTGATCAATCAAGGATGTCTGCTCTACACGTCTGGCGGGATCAGCATTGGCAAGTGCGTCAGCATCTCGGCCGGTGTCTGGCTGGTCACCGGCTCGCACGATCTCGAGGATCCGGGGTTCGCCGCCACCATTGCGGGACCTATTGTCATCGGCGATCACGTGTGGATTGGCATGCGCGCGACGGTCCTGGGCGGCGTCACGATCGGCGAGGGGGCGGTTGTCATGGCGGGGGCAATGGTCACGCGTGATGTACCCCCATTTGCCGTGGTGGGGGGGGTGCCTGCCAAGGTGGTCAGGCAGCGCGAGCCGCGGGTACTTTCCTACAGCCTCAATGCACGGCTTCTGGAGTGACCGGCGCTCGCTTCATGGCCCAGCAGGCGACGGACCGTGGGTGACTTCTTGCTCGATCGCCAGTATGAGCTGAGCCGCGAAGCAGAGGCCTTGTACCGCAAAGGTGATTGCGCAAACAGCGCGATAACGTGCATAATTGCTACGGAGAGCCTATTCTAACGGGGCAGGGATTCTGCATGGCACGGAGCGACGACATACTGAAGACGATCCGGGAGATCAAGCAGGCGCGGCAAACGCAGCCGGGTACCCCTGAGGCACCTTCAGCAGCGGCCTCGAACGCGCCCGCGGGTGCGGGCGATGCGACGCAGTTGGTTCTGGATGCGCTGATGGGCAGGCCGGGGGCACAGGTCGCTCAGCAGCCTGTTGCGTCGGCTCCGCCGCATTCTGGCGTTACGTCGCAGGCAGCTCCGCCAGCGCCCCCGACACCGGTGCGGGTGTGCCCTTCCAGCGTTTCTGGCAGCCACGAATGGGTTTTCGGCTCACAATCTCGCCAGCACGGCGTCTTCTGTAGATTGTGCGGCCACCGGAAGTCATAGTAACTGGCGCCACAATGTGTACGAAGCGGCCAGAATCGCGCGTCCAAGCGGGCGATGGCGAGCTGCGCATTGCTCGCCGTATCATCAAGGGGCTATTCGGTCCCGTGCTGGCACGTGCCTTTGCCGTGCGCTACTGGGATGGCAGCGAAGAGCGTCCTTCAGGCAAGAATGTCGCGCTGACTGTCGTGCTCCGCCACCCGGGCGCGTTGCGCAGGCTTCTGCTGCCACCCTCCGAAATCGCGGCTGCTGAAGCGTACCTCCGGGATGAGTTCGACGTCGAGGGTGACCTCGAGCAGCTCATGGGGCTTGTGGACCTGCTCACCCATACCCTCCAGTCGCCCCTTCGACTGGCGCGCCTGGTCGTGTTGGCAGCGCAGCTGCCGGCGTTGGGGGCGCCACGACTGAACTCGCGGCGCGTTCTGCCCTCTGGTGATGCCGGACGGCACCTGCACACGCGCGCCAGTGACGCCATCAGCGTGCGTTCACACTACGACGTGGGCAACGATTTCTATAGATTATGGCTAGACGATCGGCTGGTTTACTCCTGCGCATACTTTCCGACGGGTGAGGAAGATCTGAACGCGGCGCAGGAGGCAAAGCTCGAGCACATCTGCCGCAAGCTGCGCCTCCGGCGCGGTGAGTCGCTGCTCGACATCGGCTGCGGCTGGGGAGGGCTGCTGCTGTACGCCGCTGAGCACTACCAGGTGCGTGCCACGGGCATCACGCTCAGTGCCGAGCAGGCTGATCTGGCCCGTGAGCGCATTGCCGCTGCAGGCCTGGCGGACCGGGCCACGGTGGAAGTACGCGACTACCGCGATGTTGCGCGAGACGCATGCTACGACAAGGTCGTGAGCATCGGCATGCTCGAGCACGTGGGCAGGGAGAAGATGCGCGAGTACTTTGATGCGGCGTACCGTGTCACCCGGCCCGGCGGCACCTTCCTGGCGCACGGCATCGTCGACCAAAGCCGTGCCGCGGCAAGGGGCGTGCTCGTGCGCGCCGCCGGCAAGCTGTGGGGCGAGGGCCGGTTCGTCGAGCAGTACGTGTTTCCGGACGGTGAGCTGCTGGCGCCGTGGGAACTCGGGCGCGCGGCCGAGCAGGCTGGCTGGGAGATTCGTGATGCCGAGAATCTGCGCGAGCACTACGCCCGCACGCTGCGGCACTGGGTGCGCCGTCTGGAAGCACACCACGACGAAGCAGCCGCGATCGTGGGCGAAGCAACCTACCGCGTGTGGCGCCTGTACATGTCCGGATCCGCCAACGGGTTCGCCAAGGGCGACCTCGGCGTGATCCAGTACGTGCTGTCCAAGCGAGCCCCAGGCGGCGCGTCGCGCCTACCGCTCACACGCGCGGATCTGTATCGATAACTCCGCCCGGCTTGCACATGACCTGCCCCGGCGGGCAGCACCAGCGGGCTAGACACCCCACCGTGAACGTTACCACGATTGGTGAGGTCGCGGAGAAGGCGCTGCCTGGGGCTGGGCTAATCGGTGTGATCGCGGAACAGCTCTTGAGTCTCATGGAACCGGACCTGACCCGGAGAATGTGGCGGGACTGCACACGACGCGAGGGCGGCGTTCATAGCAGGTTCCTGGTGCCAATCTGCCTGAGCAATGTCACGTGTCTCCGCGGCATTCAGCTGAAGGAGTGGTGACGCCGGCACCGTAGATACACTCTGCAACGCGGCCCCAATGCTCGGCTGCACATCACTGGGAGCATGCTCCAACGCGTGTTCCAGGAGGTACCGCGCGACCTGCCGTGCGAATGTAGCACTCCGGCACTCGACTACAGGGCTTGCCTGCAGCACCAAGATATCTTCATAGACGCGCGGACCGTACCGGCTGACAAAGACGCGCTCGTGGCGCTGGAGAAGCCGAAAGCCAGCGCCTGCTACGGCCAAGCTGTATACGGCCCTTGCATTCTCGAATGCTTGGCCCAGGACATTTGACTCACGCCCAACTACGATGATGGCACGCCCCTTTGGACGAAGCACACGTCGAGCTTCTTGTAGGACCTCCAGCATGTCGAGGCAGTACTGCACAACCGTGAGGAAGCGATTCTGCCGATGCTTTCGATTTGCGCCGATCTCCGAGCGAGCGGCAGCCAACGGCTCAAAACCTAACAGCTCCATCGCTTTGCGATAGTTCTGGTGATAGTTGAACACGTTGATGTACGGTGGCGACGTGAGGATCAAGTCGACGGCCGCACAAGGAAGCGGCAAACGTCGCGCATCCGCTTCGCGTGCATGCAAACCGAAACTACTGTAGGGCAGCCGCTCGCAGACGGCACGATAATCACCGTAGGCGCGGAAGACCTTATCGGCAGTGGCCTGATCGTCCGCATCGTCCATAGCCCGCATCACCACATTCGCAAGTACTGTTCGAGCATAGCGTTCAGGCAGTCGAGCAGCGAAGAGAGATAGAAGACGCTGCGTTGCATCGAAAGTCGGGGCGCCGATGTCCGTGACGGGTGTGAACAGGTCGGGCGTTCGGAGTGCGCCAAGCTCTGCAAGCAGGTATCGCTCAACTTCGTGCAAGACAGTGCGACGCTGCGCAGGTGCGAGATTGATGAATTCAGCAGTCCGAGCGCTATAGATCGCCGCAGCATTCACATCGACACCGTACCCGGTGTGGCCGCGCCGGCCACACTCGATCAGCGTGGTGCCGCTCCCAACAAAGGGATCGAGCACTGTGTCGCCTTCCCGAGCGTAGGTGTCTAGGAGCACATCCACCAGCTCAGGGGAGAATTGGCCACGCCACGGGAGAACACTCGTGCGCGTTCTGGCCGCGAGGTTCAGGCGGCCTTGAGGAATGGACTCTCGGTTAATGGCGACCTCGTCAAAGCCCTCCGCCAGACCGTTTACCCACTCCTGAGCAGTCGTTGGCCAGCCCACGTCCTAGAAGTACCCTTTCGCCAACACGACATCCTCCGACAAATCGGCACTGTCGAAGAGTGCACGCATCTCGCTGACGAAAGCTAACATCGCGTCTTCCTTGATTGGATGGCTTTCTAAGCGATGCAGGTACAACGCACGATTGCGTTTGCGCCCTTCAGCCGTCGCATACTCGCTCCGAATGCCGGCGGTGAGGCGCTTGCCTCGAAAAATGTATACCCTGTCGACGTCGGTACCCTCTCGGCTTGGCAGAGGCATGTCCAGCCACTCGCATAGCAGGAAATACAGTGAGCCGGGAAGGCCAGCGCGCAGATCATGCGCCGTCGCGGTCGCTTCCTGCCACATAGTTTTGTCGAGATTTGTCTTGCATTCAGCGGCCAGGTAGGCAAGATAGATCTTTGCGTGCTCGGTGCCTTCATCCGCGAAATTCTGATCGAATGAAGCTTTCACGTAGGCGTGTCGGCCGATAGTGAAGTCCTGATCCTTGGTCCTGATTCGCAGGCCAACTGCAGTAGCCGCTGTGACAACAGCTCCCGAGAAATAGACCGAGGCAAATGACTTTCGCGGGCCACGGTCGTAGTGCTTGCCACTGAGCGACGGAATGATTCGCGGATCTACCAGCTGCGGTAAGAACTGCTCAAGGACAGAGCTAGAGAGCTTGAGCTGGCCACTCTGCCGACTAGGAAGTTCTCCGGGCTGTCGAAGATCAACTCGAGATCAAGATAAAGCTTGTAGCGATTGAGCAACGTCACGAGGTCCCTAACACGTTCGTCGCCTTCACTCGGTAGGCCGTCCATTGCGGCTACCCACTCGTTGTAGCGCTCCTTGGCCTGCTCGACACGTAGCCGGTCCGCAGGCGGCAACTTGGCGTTGCGCTGCAGGCCGTCCAACTTGTCCCCATGCGGCTTGGCAGTTTCCTGAACGGGCAGGGTCGCTTCCGGCACCTCGCCTTCGATAGCCGCACTGACTTCTAGCCGTTCGACATCAAGCGGGGAACCAGGGCCGTGATCCATCTGGTACTGTGCGTCCGTCACTAGTGCCTTCCTGCTCGCGAGAAGCACGCAATCGGTTGAGGCTGTCATGGCTCAATTGTACCGCCGGGCAGCGCGTTGGCGACGCATGCGTGACTATATGTCTAGCAGAACGAGATTGCGTCATGTCTGAGACACCAGGACTGGTCAGCTGCAGGGCGCCCAAGTTGTCTTTTCAGGCGGCTTTGCATGCTGGGCAGTGGGCCTCCTGCCGCGGCAGGAGGCCCGACATCCTCAGCTCACGGTGTAGGTCGCCTGTGCGGGCGGCGCAGGATACATGGCCATGCTGCCGGCACTCGGGCTGGTTGCTGTAACCATGAGCTTGTACGTGCCCGATGCTAACGGCGCGCTGGAGTCCACGGTGTACGTGGCAGTGCTTCCGCTCACCACTGCTTGTCCCACGGTTGGAGTCCCAGAGTCGCCGGTTAGCATGATCGCGACCTGTGCGTCCGAGGGTAGGGCAGAAGCGAAGGTCACCACGATGGTCGGGGTCGAGGAGATCGTGCTGCCTGGTGCCGGGCTGATCTGCGTGATAGCAGGGAAGCCTTTGAGGCTCATGGCGCCGGACAATCCGCCACTCGTCGATGGCGGCGTGGTGCCTGGGGGAGCCGTAGCACCCGGCACAGGCGTGGAGGCACTGCTCGATGCGGTGCTGATCACCATGATCGTGCCTGTATCACTGCTGCCGAACGTGGTTTTCACCGCACTGCAGACCATCAGATTTACGGAGCCGGTGACAGAGGCCTGGGTCATCGACATGTTGACTGTCTTGCTCAGATCCGCCTTGTTGGCGTTTGGGTTGATGCACCGAGCGGGCTCGCTAAGGTTCATCGTCTGGCCCGTGCCGGTTACGGCGAAGCTGGCGCTGCCCAGGACGCCCCTATATTGGACGTTGCCCACGACCTTGCCGGCGGCATTGGTGCTCGTGGTCAAGCCGGCGGGCAGCAAGTCGTCGGTAGCGAAATGACTAGTGCTGATCAGGCCGGTGGTGGCAGTGCTGGTGCCGGACACAGACACAAACAACATGGACAGTCCGCCTACCTTCATGCCCGTGACCACCAGGTGGCTCGTGGACTTGCTCTGCATGCCGGAAACCATGGTGTAGTTGATACTTTGAGTCATGGATTGGCCGGTGCTGGGCGCCTGCACCTGCCCGCTATCCAGATCCAGGTTGCTGCCGCTGAGCGTCACGCTGATAATCCCCTCGCAAGGGAAGGTGAGATTCAACTGCGCGGTGGCCCTGGCGACCAGGCGCGTGATCTTGGTTGACGTACCGCCCATACCGGTGCAGGAATTGGGAGGATTCGTGACTGTCGTCGCTGTAGCGGTATACGTCCACTGCACCTTCACGTGGCCATACTTGCCCAGGTGCCCCTGGGTGTCCAGGCTGGCGCTGCTCTTGCCGATCACCAGGTCGCTCGCCGGCACAGCGAACGTGTAGGTGCTGCCAATGCGGCCGGAGCCATTGGTGATGTTGAAAGCTAGCTGTACCGTCTTGTCACCGGCGGCCCTGTCAACGTTTAGGGTCACGGTGTGAATGACATTGTGGTTCTTATCGGTGATCTGGCCGCTGAGGGTCGTAGTGAAGTCATAGCTGCCGGGAGTTGCAGTTGCCGCGGCGGGTGCGGCGGAGCCGGCTGCGTGAGTGGGCGTATGTGCCGGTAACACAAGGCTTGCGACGGTGATCAGTGCGAGGGCAGCTATGCGGAGAGGTCGTAAGTTAACCATAAGTGCATCCTTCCATCACGATCATGAGCAGGGTGGTCGGCGCCACTGCAGAGTCCACTTCCGCTACATAATACACCAGTGGCACGCTGCCGTCACGCAGAACAGGAAGCACAGCGCATCATTGCCGGCCTCGAACACTGGAACAGAATTGCGTGGCCCGAACGCAGCGGCATCGCTAGGCGATGTAGAGACAGCAACGCCGTTAGCGACTGGCGGGCTAACCTGGCAGCGCGCACCGCCCCGACGATAGACCGAGTTGGAGGTGCTGGAGCAGTCCTCTAGTGGCGCGCAGCTATCGTGCCGCGCTCATAGAGCACGATGTCGTCTTCGCGTGCGACCAGCCGCCATCCCGGATCGTGCTCAATGGCCGCGATGGCGTGCAGCCGCTTGGCTTCTGTGGGTGATTGCTCCCGCAGATCGAAGAGCAAGACCTGGGCCTGCGCGTAGCCGGTGAAGAAGTGCGTCACCCAGCGACGTTCGGTCAGGTGCGCGCCCATCTGGTTGTCCACGGCCACTGACGCGTCGGGCGGCACTAGCGCCACCAGGTGCGCCATGGCCTGCTCGCGCGGTCCCATGCGGTAGTTTGCAGCGACGAAGCCTCCCTGGCCCGGCAGTGGGCCGATCAGCAGTCCCTCAACCACTACCGCGAGCAGCAGCAGCAGCGAGGCAGCTAGGCGGAAGCGCTGGGGCAGCCGGCACAGGCCATAGGTTGCAGTCGCGAACAGCAGCGGGATCAGCGGAGCAGCATAGTGGTAGTGGATGTCGTACTGCAAGGGATACGTGCTGAGGAGGGTGTAGCCGATGGTAGGCATGATAAGCACCAGCGACCAGCCGCCAATGAGTGGCAGGAACAAGAGCGGGGCCAAGAGGAGCGCGAGGTACTCGAGCTTGTCACCGTTGAGAAAATGCGTGACGTAGCTCAGGTTGACGGATCCGTTTTGCAGCAGCCCGCCCTCATAGCGCCCCTCGAACAGGTACGGACCGCCACGAATATGGGGGACTGCCCAGTAGACCACACCGGCCGTCCAGCCCAGCCCCAGCGCGAGGAGCATCAGGCCGGCCACGGGTCGGCGCTTGCCGAAGACGACATAGGCGCCGAAGCCGGCGGTGATCAGTCCGACCTCTTCCTTGAAGAGCAGGGAAATGCAGAGGAGAATCACGGCCTGCGCCGTGCGGCCGGCATCCAGACGCTCGATCGCCCAGGCGAGAAACGGCACCGCGAGGACGATTTCGTGGAAGTCGAACAGATTGGCAAACGCCAGGGACGGGTAGAGTAGGTAGGCGATTGCCAGTACCGCGGCGATGCGCTCATCACCCGATCGCCTCGCGGCCAGCGCGTACAGGGGCATTGCCCCGGCAGCCAGAAACAGCGTCTGGAGCACCAGCAAGGTGTAGACCGAAGGGAAGACCAGGTACGGTAGGGCGAGGATGGCGATGCCGGGGCTAAAGTGCTGTCCAAGGAACACGTGATTCGCTTGCACGTAGGGATCGAGTGTGTCCCAGAACCAGTGGCCATGCGCCGTGTTCCAGATGACCTGATCGAAGATGCCAAGGTCGATGAGCGAGGAATGGTAGGTGGCATGCTTGAGACAGCTGAGGGTGATCAGCGTCACACAGTATGCGATCAGGGCGAGGCACAGGACGAGGCGAGGCGGTGTGAGGTGAGTTCTCAGGTACGTCCTCCGCTGGCTCGGTTGCCGATGGCTTTATCGTATCCTGCCGGTCAACTAACCTGCCTCGATAAGGGTGGATCGTATCGGTGGGCATCTCCTGACCACCTGTCCACTTGGCTATAGCGAAACCTCGCCATTATAGCGTACTCTACCATGAAGTGCTCGATGGCATGAGCGCCGCTCTGGTTGGGCCGCCGTAACTGGTGGCCTCTTCAGGCGGTTGCTTTGTGCCCTAACGATGTGTTTGGGTATGAGCTATGTGGAGGCAGTTACAAATCCCGTGGCGCCGGTTGCGTGAGTTGCTGCCAGGGCGTGACATGCAGCACGAAGGCAAGCTCACCATGGTGATGCTCGCCACATCCGCGGTCTGTCTGATGGCGGCGGTCTGCTTCACGGCGCTGGCGTTCGTCAAAGCACACGAGGCCGGCTCGCGCCACGTGCTTGCGGCGCCGCTGGTGCTGGCAACGCCGACGGGAACGGCGATACCTACCCTGCGGCCAACGGCCAGCACCACCCGCGCGGCAACGGCGACACCACGGCGTACTGCCACCGTTACCCTGACGCCGGGCCACCACTCCCCATACCCAGTCGATGATTCTCTGGAAAACACCGGACCTGGGCCGGCAGGCCCACTGACAGGGCTGCCGACACGCCCGGATAGGGCGACGCGGCGGCCCGTGGCTGTGGTGATCGACAACTTTGCGCCTAATGCACGACCTCAGACCGGTCTCAACCAGGCCAGCCTTGTCTTCGAGACGCTGGCCGAAGGGGGCATCACACGGCTGCTGGCTGTCTACCTGGAGCAGGATGCGCCGGTTATCGGGCCGGTGCGTAGCGCCCGCATCTACTTCGACGACTGGGCAGCAGGCCTGGACGCCATCTTCGGCCACGCCGGCGGAAACCAAGATGCGCTCCGGCTGCTGCCGAACCTGCCATCTGTAGCCAACATGGATGGCCTGGCTAGCGTGGCCAGCGCGGCATACGAGCGATCAGAGGATCGCGTGGCGCCCTACAATCTCTACACCAGCAGTGCCGGTTTGCGACAAGCCGCACAGCAGGCCGGAGAAGCCGTGAGCGGCAGCTACCCAGTGGCGCTGCCGCACCGGACACCAGACCCCTACGCCCAGTGCCCGAGCACGGCGTGGATTGATGTCGGCTTCTCCTATGACGCGTACAACGTGCATTGGGTCTACGACAGAGCAGACAACCGCTACGTGCGCACGGTGAGTGGCCAGGTGCAAGAGGATGCGAATTCCAGTCGCGCCGAGGCGCCGAGCAACGTCGTGGTGCTGTTTACCCAGGTAACGCCGGATCCCGACCCGTTCACGCCGGGCAGCATCAATGTAGAGACGATGGGTGCGGGGCAGGCACTCTACTTCTACGACGGTCACGTGGTGAAGGGTAGCTGGCAAAAGGCGGACGTCGGCGCGCCACTGGTGCTGCTCGACGCGCAGGGGCAAGCGCAGAGCCTCGACCCAGGCCAAACCTGGATTGAGGTGCTGCCAGCAGGGTCGCCCGTCACGTACCAGGCGAAGTAGTCCGCAGTGCGTGAGACTTCGGCGGGTAGGGACTGACCTCTGTGTCTGTCCATCTGTGCGGGCGCCGGCACATACAGAGCTGCGTCCCTACGCCCTGGGGTGGACGCCTGGTGCATGTTGGGACTGACCCCCGTGTAAGTCTGCCGTCCCGAACCAGCGCCGGATCGTGAAGAGGCCGCCTTGGCATAGCCGCCCACTCTGGCTAGCACGAAATGGCCTGTTGTTCCTTTCTGAAAAACGGCCTATCGTAGTGTCAGTGGGGCAGGGGATGGTCTGCACATGCCTGTGCTGGGATATGACCCGAGCATCTCTTGAAGTATGGTAGGAACGACTTGACCGCTACATCGAGCGCAGGTGGGAGCGACCTTTGCCAAGCGCTCCTCGAGCATTCTGCGACGCTCGTAACGGTACTCGACTCGGATGGCGTAATCCGCTACGCCACAGCGTCGTGCGCCGGCGTGCTAGGCTACGCGCCGGATGACTTGCTGGACGCCAGCGCATTCGACTTCATCCATCCCGACGATCAGGCCGTCGCACGTAGCGCATTCGCGCAAATCGCGGTCGCTGCGAGCTGTGATGTCAAGGTTACGTTTCGCTTCCGCCATGCAAATGGTGAGTGGCGCGTGCTTGACGTGATCGGTACGAATCACAGCGACGATCCCGTGATACGCGGTATCGTGGTCAATGCCCGCGATTGCACGGACCGAGCGCACGCCATGGAGGAGCGCGATACCCTGCTGCAGACGTTGCTACAGACGAACCAGCGCCTGGACGAGTTCTTGGCGTTTGCCAGTCACGAGCTCAAGACGCCGCTGACCAGTGTCGGCGGCAACATCCAGGTAGCCGAGCGCCGGCTCAAGCGCGCCATGACGGGGGATGCGCTGGACCTCGAAGGTGTGGAGCTACTACTGGCGCGCGCGCAGAAAGGCGTCGATCGGATGACTCTGTTGGTTTCCGATCTGCTCGACGCGTCGCGCATCAAGTCCGACCGCCTGGTCATGCAGCGCAAGTCCTGCGAGCTGATCGCAATCATCCGCGAAGCCATCGACGAGTTACGCGACCTCGATCCGGCGCGTACCCTGAGCGCCGTGCTTCCTGCCGAAGCCGTGCCAGTCATCGCCGATCCTGCGCGTGTTGAGCAGGTGGTGCTGAACTTCCTGACGAACGCTCTCACCTACGCGCCCGCGGACAAACCCATTGAGATCGGTGCTCGGGTCGAGGGCGCAGAGGCGCGCGTCTGGGTGCGCGATCACGGCCCGGGGCTTGCGCCGGCCGATCAGGAACGGATTTGGGGCCGCTTCAATCGTGTGGAGCGTGTCCAGCGTCAAGCTGGATCGCATGCAGGCTTGGGCCTCGGGCTGTATATCAGCAAGACCATTATCGAGCAGCACGGTGGGCGCATCGGAGTTGAGAGTGTCCCTGGCGCCGGCGCCACATTCTGGTTTACGTTAGCTCGAGAATCCGCACCGGTACCTGCGCCAGCCGCTTGAATTCCTCAGCGTCCTTTGCCGTGCCGACGATATCCGCATAGTGCATAGGGATGGCGAGCCCGGGCTTGAAGGCGTTTACCGCCGCCGCCGCTTCGGGCGCCGTCATCACGTAGGTGCCGCTGACGGGCACAAGCGCGATGTCGCAACGCACATGGTTCATCTCTGGTGTCTGGTCGCTGTCGCCGGTGTGATAAATGCGCTTCCCGCCAAGCGTGACGATGTAGCCGACGTAGTCCGCATCCTTGGGGTGGAATAGCTTGCCCGGCTCGCGAAACTTGTCGATGTTGTACGCCGGCACGGTCTCGAGGGGCACACCGCCGACCACGACGAGCTCACCTTGGTGCACCTTGCGCACGTTTCCCGTGAGCTGCTTCGCCACGGCAGGTGGCGCGACCACGACCGTATCCATTTTCGAGAGCTTGACGATATCCTCCTGGGAGAAATGATCGAAGTGATCGTGCGTGACCAGGATCAGGTCGGCCTTCGGCTGCGCATCCTTGAGTTTCCAGGGATCGATGTACACGACTGTGCTGCCATCGCTGAGCCGGAACGAATCATGCCCGAGCCACTCAATTGTCGGGTCCACCCTGCTTCCTCCTCAGTTCAAGAACATTGGTGGTAGACGGTGCCATGGGCCACAGCCTCAATGGTACATCCGGATCTGGATCTTCGTGGCTGCACGCACCCAGGCCTGTATGCGTGGCGGTCAATGCGGGTCCAGACGCCATCGTAGCTCGGCCTGGTACTGACGCGCTGGACGTCTTCACCTTGAGCTAGTATGCTAGCCGCCGAAGGTGAACAGATGGCCCAGGCTGACCTAGGCAACGGAACTGCGCGCTTCCCACCGTTGGTTTTGGGCGGGCTTACCGCACTGCTCGTCATGACGGTCTGCCTGTTGCCGTCGATCATCTATGCCCATGCCAACCATATCGACCTCCTCCATCCGGGCGCTTCGGCGGGGCCGCCGCCGGCCAGTGCGCAGCCCCAGGGCCAGCCTGCAGCACCGGCACAGGTGAGTGTCACGCGCTGGAAGGACGTGCAGCCGATCTTCGCGGATCACTGCCTGGGTTGCCACAGCAGCTTGGGAGCGTACTCGCAGGCACTGAAGCCGGGAGCTATCCCAATGGCAGGGTTGCTGGCGGGCGTGCGAGTGATTATCCCAGGCGATCTCGCCGGCAGCATTCTCTACCAAGCAATTGATGGCCAACCATCGATTGGTGATACGATGCCCTATCGAGAGGGGAGACTCTCTAATGCAGAGATTAAGACAATTGCGGCGTGGATTCAGTCCGGCGCTCAGCCGTAGCGCTGGCTAGGAGGAAAGCACCATGGCAGCACATTTGAGCCGGGATTCCTACAGCAGCGTCCTTCGCAGTGCGACACGAATCTGCGTGGTGGTAGGGGTAGCCGTGTCTATGCTCTTCGCAGGCCCACTCGGTCAGGGCAGCACGGCCGCGACTGCCGGCGCCACGGTGAATTGGGAGAGCTACGGGAGCGACCCCGGAGGCATGCACTATTCATCGGCGACGCAGATCACCCCCGGCACTGCAGCCCGTCTTCAGCTCGCCTGGAAATTCGCCCTTTCGAACACGTACGGAACCCGCATCGAAAGCACGCCGATTGTTGCTGGCGGCCGCCTCTTCGTTACCGGCGCGGATCGGTATGTCTACGCACTCGACCCCGTGTCGGGCCGCCTGCTCTGGCGCACCGACGCCGCTCCGGGTAAGTTTGGCTTCACGAACCGCGGGGTCGCCTACGGCGATGGCAAGGTCTACGTCGCCACCGGCGATGTGCAGCTGGTCGCGCTCAATGCTGCGTCCGGTGCAGTGGTCTGGCGACAGCAGATCGCAGACGTGCCCTCGGGCAGCGGCCTGAGTGAAACCATGGCTCCGCTCTACGACCGCGGGCGTGTGATTATCGGCATCACCCTGAACGAGCAGGCGGGCAGGGGATTCGTCGCCTCGTACGACGCCAGTACTGGACGGCAGATCTGGCGGTTCCTGACGGTTCCAGGCCCGCACGATCCCGGAGGATCTACGTGGCCGGCGGGAGATGCCTACCTGACGGGAGGCGGTGCCGTGTGGATGACTCCCGTGGCCGACCCCGCTTTGAACCTGATCTACGTCAATGTCGGCAATCCGGTACCGGACTATCTCGGCTTCACTCGCGCGGGCGCGAACCTGTATACCGACTCGATAGTAGCGCTCCATGCCGATACCGGCACCTTGGCTTGGTACTTTCAGGAAGTGCACCATGATCTGTGGGACTACGATCCGTCCAGTCCGGCCGTGCTGCTGACCTTGTACCAGGGCAAGACTCCCGTACCGGCACTGATTGAAGCCGGCAAAACGGGCTACCTGTACGTACTGGATCGCCGCACCGGCAAGCCGCTCGTGCCCACGCCCGAGAAGCCCGTGCCCGTGAATCTCACGTTCCAGCATCCCAGCCCGACGCAGCCTGAACCGCAGAACGAGCCGTTTTCTCCCCAGTGCCCGGCAAAGGGGCTCTTCTCGCCGGAAGGGTGTATCTTCACCCCACCAGACTTTACGCCCACCTTGATTGCGCCTGGGGCCAATGGTGGGGCGTCGTGGGCTCCCGTGGCCTACAGCCCGCTAGCGGGTCTTGCGTATATCTGTGCAAATGAACAGCCGTTCCTGGAGATGGCCACGGCGGCGGCCGGTGATGCCAATGCCACGCTGCCCTCGGCGCCCATCAAGGGGCAGCTGGTGGGTTACGACGTGGCAAAAGGCAAGATTGCCTGGAGCCAGAAAATGTCGCGCGTGTGCTTCGGCGGCTCGGCGGTGACTGCCGGCGATGTGGTGTTTACGGGTGAGTCTACTGGGAAATTCGACGCACGCGACGCGGCTACGGGCCGGCTGCTGTGGCAGTATACGGCTCCGGCCGGAGTCGACGCTGCTCCCTCCGTCTATGTGGCCGATGGTCGCGAGTATGTCGCAGTTGACGTGGGCGGCAACTCGATCGTGGACGTGCCGCACCAAAACACGCTCGAGGTATTTGCACTGCCGAAGTGATGGCGCTCACGCGGCATCGTCGAGGCTTGCAGGCTAACGCTCGAAGCGCCGGGCCGCGGTGGCAGCCAGTCGCGGTGCCCCTTTGTGCGTGTAGATCTGGGTGGTGGCCAGGCTGGCATGGCCGAGGATCTCCTGCACGTCGCGAATGTCGGCGCCCGCATCGTTGAGCAGCTCGGTGGCCACGAAGTGGCGAAAAGTGTGGGGCGTGGCGCGGATGCCCTCCTTGCGTGCCAACGCCCGCACCACGCTCTGGATCTGGCGTGAGGTCAGGCGCAAGGACTCGCCGTCGCCTTTGGCGGTGCGCTCCCGTGCGAGCTGGGCCGTGTGCGCGTTGTCATGGTGCAGGAAGAGCGGGGAGAAGCCGTCCTCACCCCGCAGGTCCAGGTAGGCATTGATGGCTGCCAGCGCGTCGGGTGAGAAGAAGACCAGTCGCTGCTTGCCACCTTTGCCCGTGATCAGCGCGTGAGCGCGCTCCCAGTCGATGTCTTGCCGGGAGAGGCTGGCCACTTCGGAGACGCGCATGCCCGAGGCAAACAATGTGTGCAGAATGGCGCGGTTGCGCAAGCCCACCAAGCGGCTGCGCTCCCCCTTGGCCTTGCCTGCTACCAGGTCCGCCCCGTGCAGCAGCGCGGGCAGGCGCTGGTCCGGCGCCGGCCGGCCCCTCGCCCCTTTCACGGTCAGCTCGCTCAGCTCCGCGCGCAGCGCTTCAACAGTCCCGGGATAGCGGCCCTTCAAGATGAGAAAGCGGAAGAACGCGGTGAGTGCGGTCAGGTACGCCGCCCGCGTTGCCGGCTTGCGGCCGGCGCGCGTGGCGAAGAGCAGGAACGCAGCTACCTCCGCCGTGCGCACCGAGGTTATCGGCGTCGTGGCAGGCTCGCGCTTTCGGTCGGCCAGAAAGGTGAAGAAGCTGCCGATCGAGGCGGCATAGGTGCGAATCGTGGCCGGGGCGCGCCCGCGCAGCGTCAGGTGGTCGAGGTAGAGTGCCAGCGCCTCGTCGCAGGTGAGCGCGGAATCCTGGCCCGAGCTGCTATCTGCATGCATGCAGCTACTCTAAAGTGAGACCACGACGAGATCGACATCGCCGTGCACGCTGCCGGGAGCGCGGGCATCTTGCCCGTCCCCGGGACGTGCAGACCATAAACTCCATCGCCAAGATGCGACATGTGGGTCCCACCATGGCTGCACTATAGCACGTTCCGGCTGGCTCCCGGTGCAGGTTTACGCACAAGCTGCCTGAGCTGTCTTGGGGGCACCTGCCCCTAAAGATGAGTACGCCGCGCTTCAGCCCGCGATGAGCATCGCCCCTGGCGGACCTGAATTGTGTGATCGCGGGCGTGCGCAGGGGCGAGCCTGGGAGCGCGGGCATCCTGCCCGTCCCCGGACCTGCCGCGTACTCGCTCCGTCGCCATGGTGCCGCCAACCCTATGATGCTCACATGTTGCAGGTGCGCCCCATCGCCTCCGTGGGTCACCGGTTTGCTCACGCCGGCAGAATCAACTTGATTGTGATAGCAACTGCTGATATCATGTTGGCGTGAACAGCAAGCGGCTCCGTACACACGAAGCCATCTTCGAAGTGCCGCCGCGCAAGGACATCACCTGGCACGATGTCACGAGCCTGTTTGAGGCACTGGGTGCGACGGTGACGCAAGGGCAAGGCTCGCGGGTGCGGGTTGCGTTGCACGATCTGACGGCGGTATTCCACCAGCCTCATCCGCGCCCGGAGCTTCCCACCTACGCTGTGAAGGACATCCGAGACTTCCTAGAACAGGCAGGAGAACTACTATGAGCACGCTTCGCTATCGGGGCTACGTGGGCAGCGTGGAGGTGAGCGTGGAGGACGGGTTGCTTCACGGGCGCGCGTTGGGGCTGCGCGACATGATCACCTTCGCCAGCGAAACGGTCGAAGGCTTGCAACGAGAGTTCGAGAAATCAGTCGACGACTACCTCGCTTTCTGCACTGAGCTTGGCAAGCCCCCAGAAAAACCCCTCTCTGGCAGGTTGCCTTTCCGTACCGCGCCTGAGCACCACCGGGCAATTGCGGCAGCAGCCCAGCAAAGCGGCACGAGTATCAACGCGTGGATGGAAAAGGTGCTGGTGGAGGCCGCGACGCGCCAACTACATCAATGAGCGCGGCTCGGTGCCCAAGCTGCTGAGCAGCTTGACCTTCCGTAGGCAGCCGTATCGGCGATCCCGCGTGGGGACGTTCGTCGCTTGCGCCCGCGCCACGATATTGCCGGGCAGGAAGAGGCTCAGGAAGAACTTCGCCGAAGCCTGCTTGGTGATCGAGCCGAGCTCCGGATGGAAGAACACTTCCTCGCCAAAGGCTCCGATGTCGTTCACTGCCCACGCATAGCGGTAGTAGGCGAGCGCGAGCGGATCGACGGTGGTCGAGCCATAGCCCTGGAAGAAGAGCTTCTCCGCGTTCGGCGTGACCAGTCCGGCGCCGATACCGCCAACCACGAACATCAGATCGCGTTCCTTCGGGGCCAGCACAACCTCGTCCCAATCCACAATCCATACGCGCTGGTCGGCACCGAGCATCACGTTGCCGGTGTGGATATCCGCATGGCACAGCACGAAGGCCGGCCGAGTCTGCTCAAGCCGGCGACCCAAGGATTCCGTGCTCTTCAACACATTTCGAATCTGCGGTCGCCGCACCCGCCACTCGATAGCCACCGAACAGACGGCAGGATCGGCGAACACCCTGTCCGTGCCAATGTGTTCGTCCAACCGCCTGACCATATCCGCTCCCGCGGGCACATACGACTCGCGCCTCATCGTGCTCGCCAGCTCGGGGTCCAGAACCGTAGCGTGGATCCTGCCCAGGACGGCGCCGCAGTCGACCCATTGTTGGTCCGACAACCCTTGATCCATGCCCGCCTTACCGTCGATGAAGGGGTAGACGATGAGCGCATAGTCGCCTGTACTGGCCCACAGCGCGCCCGTGATCGTCGGAATGGGCGCGAGGATGCCCGCGACCCCGTGGTCTTTGAGATAGTGTGGGACGAGCAGCCCCGGCTCGTTGAGACGTCCGGTCCGCACCTTGAGGAAGTAGGAGGCGCCGTCGGCCGTTCGCGCCTGGTACACCCAGGCTGCGGCGTCGAGGCCGAGCGGCAGGAAGCATACCTCGGTTGCGACAAGCCCATAGTGGGACTGCAGACAGGCGCCGAGCGTTTCGGTTGACAGGTTGGCTGGCGCTTCGTGCATGCAACGATGCTCCTTCGGGTGGGCGCTACTATTGTACCGGCGGAATGCGCCGTGCCAGCGCTGCGAGGACGCTGTAGATCACACTATCGCCGAGCATGGTGAAACCTGTCCAGCCCACGATACGTTAGGATAGATGACACCGGGCACCTGGTTTGCCCGGCCGCGGCACCTGGAGGATCAACCTGATGACAAGCACCTTGATGCGGCTTGCCCTGTTCATCGCGTGTGCCGGCTACGCGTCCGGTCCCCAGCAGCCGCGAGTGTACGCCAACTACCCCGGGACCGCCGCACGCTCGCCGGTCGCCTGCACACCGATCCCTAACCTACCCGTACCTCGCGGTACGTCGCTGGTGCTCGCGGCGCAATCGACGGCGCCTAACACTGCCGGCGCCATCCGGTTGTGCCGGTATTCCTCCAGTCGCTCACCTGTACCACTCTATCGTCCACTTCCCACCGGCGATATCGACATCGCTGCGGACGGACGTCTGGTGGCCTACCGCGACTCGCAGTACCGCGTGCATCTCGTGGAGATTGCCGCGAGTACCGACCGGATACTGGGACTCGGCGTCGAGCCGCGCTTCTCCCACGATGGCAGGTACCTGGCCTACGTCACAGGCGATTCCTTGCCGCTACCCAAGTCGCCGGAGCGGCTCGTGGTGTATGCACTGGCGACAAAGAAGAGCGTGCCGGTGGGTCCACTCACGCTGCCGCGCGTTGGTGACACCTGGAATGTTGATTCGACCTTGCTAGCATGGTCGCCGCGCGCGGACGCCCTGGCGTGGTTCGACATGGGAACCGCGAAGTCCGGCGTTACCGTTGCCACCTTCATCGGGGGAACGGCGTTCCGGCTCGCCACGGTGATCTCCGCGAAGCTAGGCAGTTGGCTTGCTTGGACGCCGGATGGCAGCGGCGTACTGTATTGGAGTGCCGCGGGATTCAAGACCGTGAAGGGCGAGCCAGAAGCGGATTTCAACCTGGTGCGGCAAGCGGTGCCTGGTGGCGCGACGACGGTGCTGGTAGCGGCGGCGCCTACGCGCTGGATAGAGGGTATCGCGCCGGCCCCGGTGCCTAGCCCTGACGGCACGCTCTTCGCCTCGCTGCTCGGCGAACCTAGCGGCGGCTACGACCTGGTGACACTCTTCGCTCGTGGCCGGCATCGCCGGACTATCAACCTCCCAGTGGCACCAAGCCTCGCGCGATTCTCTCCAAGCGGCGCGCAGCTGGTGGTTGCCGGTAGCCACGCCTCGCTCATCGACGTCCCAACCGGCCACGTGCACGACCTTGGGCCGGCAGTCGCGGCGTTCTGGGCGGAGAGCCGTCAGCTCACGTGAGCGCGCGGCCCACGGGTTGCCTGCACAGTCCGGTAGAATGGTATGGCAGCGGCTGACTCGCCCGGCAAAGCGCGCTGAACGTTTCCGGGCATCCGCGACGTACTTGTCTACTTAGCTAACCTGGGAGCAATACCAATGCACATCTTGATCGTGGGCGGGGCCGGGTACATCGGCTCGAACATGGTGGCCGTCGCGCTTGGCGCAGGGCACGAGGTAACCGTGCTCGACAACCTCTCTACCGGGCACCGGGCCGCGGTGCCGGCAGGTGCGGCGTTCGTGGAGGGCTCGATCGCGGATCGCGTGCTGGTGCGGTCATTGTTCGGCAATCGGCGCGTCGACGCGGTCATGCATTTCGCGGCGTTTTCGCTGGTGGGCCAGTCGGTCAAGGATCCTGGGGCGTACTACGACAATAACGTCGGTGGGACCGTCGCCCTGCTGCGGGAAATGGTCGAGGCCGGAGTATCGCGATTCGTGTTCTCATCGACGGCCGCGACCTTCGGCGAGCCCGAGACGATGCCGATCACGGAGAAGACACCGCAGAACCCCATCAATCCATATGGCCGGAGCAAGCTGATGGTGGAGATTGCGCTGCGGGATTTCGATGCGGCCTACGGCCTGCGCTCCGTGGCGCTCCGCTACTTCAACGCGGCAGGCGTCGCTAACGGCTGCGGCGAGGATCACAATCCGGAGACACACTTGATCCCGAATATCCTGGCGGTCCCGCTCGGCAAGCGCGACGCCATTGATATCTTCGGAACGGACTATCCCACGGCTAATGGGACCGCGATCCGTGACTACATACATGTATCAGACCTGTGCGACGCACACCTGCGCGCGCTCGACTACACGGCGAGCCGGTCCGGCGCCTTCAACCTTGGCTCGGGCACGGGCTACTCCGTGCGGGAGATCGTCGCGGCGACCCAGAAGGTGTGCGGCCAGAGCATTCCGGTGCGCGAGACTGCACGACGACCGGGCGATCCGCCGGTGCTGGTCGCCTCAGCGGCTTTAGCCGGACGCGAGCTGGGCTGGAGACCCACGCGGGGCATCGAGGAGATCATCGCCTCGGCATGGGAGTGGCGCCAAGCGCAGCCTAACGGCTACGAGGACTAGCAGGCCAAGAAGTCCTAGTGGCGATCAGCATCGTCGCTGGGCAGCGGCAGCCGGGCTATGACCCTGGTACCCGTCGCCCGCCCCGCCTCGCCGCCGCGTAGTTCCAGGCGACCACCCAGCGCGGCTACGCGCTCGCGCATGCCCCGAATGCCGTAGTGCCCTGTGGCAGCACTGTCTTTGCCGGAGAACAGCGTTTCGGGTGCGGCAATGCCAATGCCGTCGTCCTCCACGGTCAGCTCGGCCCAGCCCGGAACGACGTGGAAGCGCACGACCGCTTGCCTGGCATGCGCGTGACGCACGACGTTGGTCAAGGCCTCCTGCGTCACACGATACAACACGTCTTGGTACCCCTCAGACAGGTCGCATGCCTCCGGCAACTCCGTGCGCACCTGCAGGCCTGTGCGCTGCTCCACGGCCAAGGCGAAGTTCCGCAAGGCCGCCAGCAGGCCCTCGCCTTGCAGTTGCGCCGGCCGCAGCTCGAATAGCAGTGCCCGCATCTCCGACAGCGAGCTTTGCGCCAGCTCGCCTACCATGGCCAGCGCTCGCTCGAGACGGGCCGGATCGTTCCGCGTGCGCGGATTGAGGGCTGCCCGAGCGGCCAGATTCAGGCTGAACAGACTCTGCGTAATAGAGTCGTGCAGCTCGCGCGCCAGCCTGGTGCGTTCCGCGAGCACTGCCAGTTCGTGGCTTTGGGCCATGCGCTCGCGCAGGGACTGCACCATCCGGCCGAGCGACCTCGCCAGCGAGGCAATCTCATCCTTGCCCTGCACTGGCATCTGTTGTTCGAGGTCGCCGCCGGCTACGGCTGCTGCCGCGGCTTCGAGTGCCGAGAGGCGCCCCGCCAGCCCGCGACTCAAACCGATGCCCACGCCGGCGCTAATCGCTGCGGCGGCCAGGCCCACCAGCAACAAGATGACTGTAACGGAGGTAATGGTGTCATAGACGTCGCTCAGCGGCTGCACGACCTCAATCGCTCCCACCGGTCTGCCATCCGTTCCTGTGAGGATAGGTACCATCCCTGAGAGCACGGCCTGCCCATCCTCCTGCCGGTTGGCGATCCAGGAAGAGGCCATGCTGAGGCCTGGAGGGGTGAACGCGCAGGGCGCCACGTTGGCCGGCGGCGCGCTGGGGCTGGCAGCGTTCATCCGGAAATGAATTGTCGCCTGCACGGCACTGCCGATCTCGTCGGCCAGTGCACCATTGAGGTTCCGGCCCACACTCACCGTGCCAACCAGGCGCCCCGAGCTGTCGTTGAGCGGCAGGGTAGCCCGCAGGGTCAAGGCGTTGCCCTGCGCCGGATCCTGCTCCACTCCGCAGTTCTGCTGCCCCAGGAGGGCAGCGCGCACCGATGGCAGCGTTGCCAGGCTATCACCGCTGATGAGCGGATCCTCCATTCGTACCAGCACGCGCCCGCGTGCATCGGTGACATCGAGGAGATCCACGGTGAGATCGGCGTAGTACGACTTGAGCTGCAAGATCAGGGCGTCTCGGTCGCCGCTGACCAGCGCAGCGGTCAGCGCGCTGTCGTCCTGAACGAGCTGCGCTGCTCCCTGCAGATCGACCTGCTTCGTGCGGAAGTAGGTTGCCGCCGAGACCATCTGCTGGGCAAGTTGATGGCGGGCGCGGTCGGTGAATGCATTGCGCAAGAGCACGAACGAGCCGAGCAACGACAGCGCCACGGCTGATGCGACCAGGATCGCCACGGTCAGGGGCAGCTGTCGTCGCAGCGACGACCGGCTGCGCACCCTGCTGATCGTCATTGCACTGAGGGCCTTGCGGCCGAACGGCAGCTGGCAGATAAGTCTGTCCATGGTTGGTCAGAAGGCGCCCACGCTAACCTTCGACCAGTCGGGCACCACGACGATCCCTCCAGATACTTCCAGTCCGGTGACACCGGCACGGATCATGATGCCTGACTGGGGGTTCGCAATCGGAATGGTTGCTGCGTCTTGCATGGCAATTGTCTGAGCTTGTTGGTAGAGGGCAAGCCGCTGCGGGGTGTCGCCGACAAGCCGATCGGCGCAATCCACTAGGCTGTCGAATTGCTTGTTGCTCCAGCCGCCGTTGTTGTTGAGACTGCCGGTGTGAAGCAACTGCGTCAAGAAGTTTTGCGGGTCCGGCCAGTCCATCGTCCAGGCGACCGGTGCGACCTGGAATGCGAGACTAGTCAATCGCTGGATGTAGGTGGTGTGATCCATCTGCACGATTCGTGCGTTAATGCCCAGCACGGCGTTCCATTGCTGCACCACGGCACTGGCCAGTTGCAGGTTCTGCGTACCCTCGTCGGCGCTGAAGACCAGGGAAGGAAAGCTACGGCCACCTTGGTATCCGGCGTTGGCGAGCAGTTTGCGGGCCAGCGCAGGATCGTAGCCCAGTCCTGCGAGGTGTGGATCGTAACCGGGGATCCCGGGAGGGAGCATGCCATCGGTTGGCTGTGCCAAGCTACCAAAGACGGTGGCTACCAGCGGAGGCTTATCCAGGGCATATGCCAGCGCTTGCCGCACGCGCCGATCGCTCAGTGGCGCCGTCCGGGTGTTGAGCATCAGGTAGGTCGTAGCCAGCCGTGGTGAGCGATGGAACTGTGGATCGCCTTGGGCACGATACACCTGGTCGGCTGGGAACGTCACTTCTCCCATCACGTCGAGCATCCCCATTTGAAAGAGCTTGAATGCCGTGGTAGGCTCGGGCACGAAGTCCAGAGAGATTGCCACCCGCGGGTGCGGGCCATAGTAGTAGGGATTAGGCACGAGGTGTAGCGCACTCCCGTGCTGCCAGCTCTGCACGATGAACGGCCCGGTGCCGAAGGCGTGCTCAGTCCAGCGGCTGCCCAGCTGCTGGATGCTGTGTCGCGGCACAATTGCCGCGGCCGCAAGTCCGAGGCGGGCCAGAAACGAGCCGGAAGGGGCACTGAGTGTGATGCGTACTGCATTGCTGCCTACTGCCTGCACGCCGCTGAGTGTGCTGCTGCGGCCCGTGCTCCGCGCCTGCGCACCCTGGATGACGCCCAGCACGTAGGGGTTTGCGGTGTTGCTGAACGCGGGGCTGAGTGCGCGATCGAGCGAGTATACGACGTCGGCTGGCGTCACAGGGGTTCCGTCGCCGAAACGCAGCCCGGGTCGCAGCCAGAAGGTATAGGAGCGCTGGTCCTTGCTTACCGACCAGTGGTCGGCAGCGGCTGCGGTTACGGTGAGGTCAGGCGCTTGCCGCACGAGCCCCTCGAAAATGAAGCTCGCGGCTAGGTGCCCATTCCAGTCGCCGATCGCGGCCGGGTCCAGCGTCGCCAGATCGCTGATGCCTTCATCCGCCCACTGCAGCACGGGAAGGCTTGCGGCTCGCGCCGGCGGCGATGGCTGCCAGGCGGAGAGCACCAACACCAGGCAGGCGACGGCACGCCAAGCGATGAAACGGTGCCAGGTACGGTGACGGCGTCTACCCAAGGCTGCCGGTACGGACACCGCTAACTCCTTCAGGACTCCTCTTCTAGAGTGACGAGGTTATGCCGCAGCGCATAGATGACCGCCTGGGTACGGCTGGTGAGGCCCAGCTTGCCCAGGATATTGCCCACGTGGCCCTTAGCCGTCTTCTCCGTCACGCCCAGCTCACGTGCTATCTCCTTGTTGGCCGCGCCGCGCGCCAGAAGGCGCAGCACCTCGTGCTCGCGCTCGGTGAGCGGCTCCGCCAGGTCGGGCGTCTTCGGCTTGGCCATTGCGCGCATCAGCCGGCGGGCAACAGCAGGGTCCAGATGGACCTCGCCGCGCCGGGCAGCGCGAATGGCTGCCACGATATCCGAGGGATCGGCGCTCTTGAGCACGTAGCCAATGGCGCCGGCCTGGATTACCGCCGTAACCTGGTCATCTTCCACGAAGCTGGTGAGCACGATGACCTCGACGTCGGGCTGGGCGGTCTTGATGCGGCGAGTTGCCTCGACGCCGTCCACGGTCGGCATAGCCAGGTCCATGAGCACGACATCTGGGTGAAGCTCCGTGGTCTGCATCAGCGCCTGGTTGCCGTCCGCCGCTTCACCGACGACCTCAATGTCCTCGTAGCCTTCGAGGAACAGTCGCGTGCCCGCACGCACAATCGCGTGGTCGTCGACCAACAAGACGCGGCTCACTGCCTCGGTCGGTGTAACCATCATTGCACCCCTTCTCGCCTGCAGCACAGCGGCTGGCGATTGTTGCAAGCCCAGTCTAGCACGGGCCTATAGGGGGCACAAGCAGTGCAAGGCGGGTGCAAGATCGGGCACAAGGTCGTGGGTGTGGCCAAGTCTTTGGTCGTGGATCTGGACACGGCTAGTTGCTTGCGATCAGGTGCTCCGTATTGGCCTGGTACTGCCGCTGGCGCTGTCTTACGGTGATAGAAAGATCCTAGAGCAAGGAAGCACACGCATGAAGTGGGCACGTTATTCCAAAACGTTGAGACTCGCCTGGCTTGTATTTCTCACCGTCGCAGACTTGGCGACGTCGGCCTGTGTGGTTGCGGCTAAGCCGGGGCGGGCCGCCGCCACGCCGGCGTACGCGACATTCGGCGGCCCGGCCTACGGCTTCATCGTCAGCGTTCCCGCGGACTGGTCGCGTTCCGCCGCCGGATCCGCAGCCCAAGGCGCGGAGCTCGACGCTGTCGGGCCGCGCGGCCTCGGGATGACGCTGCTGGTGGCCCAGCAGGCGGCCAAACCCGGACAGGCACTCGTATCTCTGCTCCCATCGGGCAGTCGCGTGCTGCTCCAGGGACGTGTTGTGCTTCCCTGGGCAACTGGCATCGACGCAACGCTGCTGCGCACCCTGAGACCCGCGGCCGGCGGCGTGGAGCAGCGTACCGAGCTTCACGCCGTGCTTTCCACCGGCTCACGGCTCTTCCACGTGGCAGTTAGCGTAACACAGGACCGCTGGGCCACGGAGCAGGGTGCAGCCCAAGTCCTTTATCACACACTGTTGAATACTCTTGCGCCCTTCCTGTACCCCGCGCCGGCGACGCCGGAGGGCACCATGCTGGCATACTGGTCTGCTGTTGGTCGCCACGACGCCAAAGCGGCCTACCGGCTGGAATCCATGAGCTTGCGGCGGAAGATGACTACAAGTGGCGCGAGCGAGGAGACCTTGGCCCCGGCAGATAGGCGCATCGTCTCGCTAGGGGTCGAAAAGTGGCAGGCTATCACACCTGCCCAGGCACTTGCCGGACCGGATCGCGAGTACATGGTGATCCTCCGGCTGCACGTCAATGGGGTTACGTCCTGGGACGACGGTCTGAACGTGCGTTACGTAAAGGTCGTGCCGGGCACCGAGACGCCGTGGGCCGTGGGCGCAATCGCCAGTGTGCCGATTCCGCTGTGATCGCTTGATCATTCGATGCCGCACCCCGCCTGCTTGCCATGCTATGATGGGCAGCGAGGAACTGGCGGGAAACGATTTTGCCTCGTTTGAACCTGCCGCCGGGTGTGGATGCGACATGGCAGTGTGGTCACAAGCGCTCAAAGACGATCCGACTCCATGGCTCTTGGAGGACAGTAGTCCCGCCGTCCGGCACCAGGCCCTCCGGCAGCTCCTGGGGCGCACGCCGGACGATCCGGAGGTGGTTGCCGCGCGCGCCGCGGCGGTGGAAGCGGCTCCGATCGCCCCAATCCTCTCAGCGCAAGACCCAGCGGGATTCTGGGTGAGGTCCGGACCGGGCTACGGGCCCAAGTACCGCGGCACGGTGTGGCAGGTGATGTTCCTGGATCAGTCGGGCGCTGATGGTGCAGATCCACGCGTGTACGCCGCCTGCGCGTACGTGCTATCCCACACGCAGGCCGTCACTGGCGGCTTTGTCGCCTCGGGGAGCATTCTGGATGCGCCTCCGGCGCCGGCCTATGCCCTTCATTGCCGCCATGGGAATTTGCTCCGCGCCTTGCTCGGCTTTGGCTGGCACGAGGATGTGCGCGTGCAGCAGGCGATCGAGTGGCAGGCCGGAGCCATCACCGGCGAGGACTTCGATTGGTACTACCGATCTGGCACCAGTGGGCCTGGATTCGCGTGCGTGGCAAATGGGCAGTTGCCCTGCGCCTGGGGTGCGATCAAGGCGTTGTCTGCGCTCGCTCGCGTTCCAGAATCGCAGCGCACGCCACACGTGCTACGGGCCATCGAGCAGGGCGTGGAGTTTCTGCTCAGCGTCGACCCGGCGAGCGCGGGCTACCCTGCTGGCCGAGGCAAGGCGGGGCCCAGCGCCTACTGGTTCAAGCCTGGCTTCCCATCGGGGTACATTGCCGATGTTCTCCAGAACCTGGAGGTGCTGTGCGAGCTGGGGTACGGCAAGGATCGGCGTCTGCAGAATGCGATCGACTGGCTACTCGCAAGGCAAGATGACCACGGGCGCTGGAAGAACGAGCATGCCTACACGGGCAAGACCTGGGAAGCGTTCGACCGACAAGGAAGGCCCAGCAAGTGGGTCACGCTCCGTGCGTGCCGCGTCATTGCGGCTGCGCGCGCCTGACGTAAACCCCATCCTGGCTTCGATGTAGCGTCGAGGTCGGCCGGACCAGGCGCCGGGCTGCGCCGCGCAGCACGTGCCTGGTCCGGCCGGCACATCAGCCGAGCGTGATGTCGATTACCGCGGGGCGTGCCGCGCCCGACACGAACGCCGCGATCCTGAAGCCGAGCCGGCTGGGCAGCACCGTCGACGGGACAGTCAGGGGTGTTGGTGTGCCCTGGCCCGGAGCATGGTCTGGAAAGGATGTCGGATTGCTCGTGTGCATAACGACGTTCCCTGAGGCCTTGGTGACGCGCTGGTGAATGTGTCCATTGAGTGCCGTGACGGCGTTGAAGCGGCTGACGATTGCCAGGAGCGAATCGCTATCGGAAGTGGACCAGCCCCAAGGGACGTAGACCGGCAGCAACGGCACGTGACTGAACAGTATCAGCGGCGTGTCCGACGAGATACTCGAGAGATCCTGCTTGATCCAGGCCAGTTGCGTGGGGCCAAGAGTCCCCTGCGCCGTGCCCAGGGCGCCGGCATCGTTGACCAGCCCAATGAAATGCACTCCGTTGTAATCCAGGCTCCAGTAGCCGGTGCCAATGGCCCCTTTCGCGAACAGCGAGCGGTATGCCCGACCTTGGTCTAGGAACACGTCGTGCTCGCCGGGGATGCTGAAGGTGCGGTCGACCTTGATCGTGCCTAGCAGCTGCTTTGCCGTGTCGAGCTCCGAGGGTTTGCTGTTGTGCGCATGGTCTCCGGTGTGGACCACGAAGGCTGGCTGCTGAGGCAGGGCATTGAGGCGCTGGATGACCTCTTCAAAGGTCTCGGTCACATGCGGGTTGGCCGCCTTCGTGAAGCCAAGGTGCGTGTCGGAGATCTCGACAATAGTGAAATCCGGCGCGATGGCTGCCTGAGTGATCGGCGCTGCAGCCGCCAGTGCATGGGGGATTCGCGCGCCGCTCGCGAGTGCCCAGGCCGCGCCGCCCCCCGCGGCGACCACGCCCTTCAGAAAATCACGCCTATTTGGACCGGTGCTTTGCTGAACCTGCTTCCTGTTGTCTTCCATTGTGCCGTACTCCTTCGTGAATTCGTGGATCGCTTGCTAAGCTCGTTGCCGTTCTCGGGACTGCTGCGGTCCGTGGAATAGGCGCCGGAGGCGCAGAGCAGCAGCCCCTACGGCGGCGCGGCAATGACGATAGGCAAGCTAGCGCACCGGCTAGCGCCTGACGGTAACCGTGCCGTGCATGAAGGGATGAATCTTGCAGAAGTAGTTGAACGAGCCCGCGCTCTTGAACACCTGACTGTACGTGTCGCCCGTGTCCAGCGGCGCAGAGGTCCATTTGAGGGTGGTGACCGTCACGGTGTGTTGATCGCCATCCTGGTTGGTCCAGATGACCTTGGTGCCCGGCGACACCACGATGTTGGCAGGCGAAAATGAGTAGTTGCTGATGTCGAGGCGGACGACCTTGCGATGCTGCAGGACCTTGGCCGTCGCTTGCACCCATGCCGTCTGCACCACCTGGGCCGCGGCTGAACTTGTCATTGGCAGGCCAATAGTCGGTCCAGGTAGGGCGAGCGCAGTCGAGGCGAACAGCGCAAGAGATCCCGAAAGGATCACGCCCCAGAGAGCGATGCCGCGTGTGGAAACCTTCCTCATCAATTCCCTCCGTGTTTTTTGGGACAAGGGCTCCCCGATCGAGGTATCCTCTGCCCCGCGTTGGTACTGGGTTGGCTAAGGAGAATTGAGCTGCTTACACGGTCTCACGGGTACCGAGGGCAAGGACCCGTCCGTTCTCCACGCGCACCGCGATCGTCGGGAGTGCCGTTGGAGCCAGCCCACCAGAGACTTTGCCGTCGCGGCTGAACGTGGAGCTGTGGCATAGGCAATGCAGTCCCTGTGCATTGCCCGCCAGTTTGAGGAGACAGCCCATGTGGGTGCAGATAGCGGAGACCGCATGCAAGTCGCCGCCATCGTTCAGGAGGTAGCCGACCAGCCCGCCTGCGCTAAATCGCATGCCGCCTCCCGGCTTCACGTCGTCGGCGGCTGCGACATCGTACCAACGTTCATTGCCAGCCATGAGCAGGGTCTTCTGCCGCGGCTGCTCCTGCAACGCGATCGCCCCTTCCACCCCGGCAACGCCCAAACTCGCGCCGCCCACGATCGTCGCCAGGCTGCGCAGAAATCGGCCGCGGCTGAGACCGTGCCTGTGTTGCGATCGTTGCTCCTTTGCCACCGCGCTGCCGATAGCCAGCTCGAGGCTTTGCAAGAACGCCGGGGTCGGCTCCTCCACGCCATCGCGGGCAAGGCGCAACTGCGCTGCCAGCACACGTTCGCGCTGCTCATCTGGCGTCAACTCATGAGCGGCAGGCCGCTGATTCGCGACGAGCCGATCGAGGTCGGCATCCAGCCGGGAGATTTGCTCCACGGATGGCAGCGTGTCGGCCGGGTCAGTTGCCGCGGGATCGTGCTCGTCATTCATTGCCTGATCCTCCCTTCTGTGTGTCCGTGGTGCCGGAGTCAGAGTCCGGCGGCGCATCGCCCAGCGTGGCCGCCCGCCGCAGGGCTCGGAGCTGCAGCACGCGCACACTGCCTGGGCTGAGACCGAGTGCCTTACCGATTTCCCCTGCTGTGTAACCGCGCAGGAAACGAAGCTGCAGCACCTCACGCTCTCTGGCAGGCAGGGCTTCGAGGACGCCGAGAGCACGCTCGCGTGTCCGGCGCACTTCCTCGGGCCCATTCGTGCCACAGAACAGCAGGTCCATGTACTTGTCCAGCGGGGCGCTGGGCAGGCGGCTCTGCTCCCGCCAGTAGTCGACTATGGAGCTGCGGGCTGCAGTGTAGAGCCATGAGCGGATGCTGTCGGCGCTTCGATCCGTCGCCAGCCAGCGCACGGCTTTGAGGAACACCTGACTGGTCAGATCCTCGGCAGCTTCGCGATTGCCGACCTTGCCGTAGATGAACGAATAGATCTTGGTGGCGTTTTCCTGAAACGCGCTGCCAAGGACAGCATTCGTGGTTCTAGCAGCCGTGTCAGCCTGGCTCTCGGGATGCATCCGCCCTAGACCTCCATTCAGTGTGCCCACGCCGTGTAACACCCACATAGACTCATACACTGTGGCGTTACAACGTCAGGGAACGCGGTCATTCGAGCTATAATCGGGCGCGGCAATGGGCAGTGTAAGTGCGGGCTTCACGGTAGTAGTTGCCTGGCATGCAGAAATGCGGCGATGGTGGAGATGCGTCGGCTCACGCCCGGCCGCATAGCGGCCTACGGCGCAGCCTCGGCCGGCTCGGGTATCTTCAACGCCTTCAACAACTTCGTGCTGCCGTCGAGATCTCATCGGCGTCCCGTCGGCGATCGCGCCCACGGCGTCCCATGCAGCGACGGCTAGCGAGGAGCTGGCCGCTGCCTCCAAACAGGATTGTCATATGCCGGACTATCTCGTGCCGCCCTGGACCTGGTGCTCACGGGAAGACTTCAGCCTTGCCCGCCTGACCCGCAAGAGCGTTGCGAGTTTGCGGGTGAGCTTCGCAGACACCGCGTGCTGTTTCGCGAACCATCTGGTGAGCTACGGCGTTCGGGGACCGAATACGAACACTATGATCGTCCACAATTGTGGCGCAACTTAGCCAAGTGAGCCTTATGATTGGGGTCGAGGGGGCTGCCTGATGGCTCGAGTCTTGGTGGTCGACGACGACGCCACAATCGTGTCGTTTGTGGAGATGGCACTGGGAGATGCCGGGCATGAAGTCCGGACCGCCGCGAACGGTGCCATAGCACTGGCTATTGCGGAGACGCAGGTGCCCGACCTCATCTTGCTGGACATGCGCATGCCGGTAATGGATGGTTGGGAGTTCGCCAGCCGCTACGGCGCTCGCTCGGGGCCAAGAGCGCCCATCGTCGTCATGACCGCTGCGGATGACGCCAAGAGTCGCGCCGAGCAAATTCACGCTCATGCCTGCCTGGCCAAACCGTTCGATTTGCAGGCACTCTATGGCTGCGTAGAGGAGTTAGCGCCCGGAGGATCTTGTAGCACCAAACTGAGTGCGGCGGCCACTTCTTAACGTGGGCCTTGTGCCACACCGCTGGCGCGGTAGTACTGCGCATGGTGGCGGCAGGTTCAGGATGCCGGGCTGCCCGGATAGGACGAGGCGAGCGTTACGTCGCCGGCTCGCACTTCCCGCTCAGTCCCATCGTCGAGCTTCACGAGCAGGGTGCCCTCGGGACCTACGTCCTTGGCCACTCCACGCAGGGTGTCGCCGGCGGTATGCACTTCCACGATCCGGCCGAGCGTGAGCAGGCGGGCCTTCCAGTCGTCGCGGATCTGAGTCGGATTGACAACACCGCTCTCGATCCAGAACTCCAGCCGCGCCAGAATGAGCGTGAGCAAATCTTCGCGTGACAGCGGTTCGCGTGCGTGCGCGTCGAGCCAGGTTGCCTGCGACAGCGATGGGTCCACGCGGCGCACATTCAGGCCGATGCCGGCCAACAGCCAGAGCGCCGCGCCTACGCGTTTGCTCTCTATCAAGATACCGGCGCACTTGTAGCCATCGATCAGCACATCATTCGGCCATTTGAGGGTCGCCTCTATGCCGAATGCCTCGATTGCCTCCACCAGCGCCAGCCCAACGGCCATCGGCGCAAGCCAGCTTGGCTCCATGGGACCTAGCACGACGGTGAACGTCAGACTACTTCCAGCTGGCGCGATCCATTGGCGACTGAGCCGGCCACGGCCGGCAGTCTGATGGTCGGCAACTACAACAGTGCCTATTTCGGCCCCAGGCAGGAGCGAGGCGGCAAGCGCATTGGTGGATTCGACGTCCGCCCGGTATACCAGCAGACGGCCGATGCGCGCAAAAGCGCGGCAGGCGGCAACCGCGTGCCAGTTGAGTGGCGGATAGCCAATGTCTCCAGTCATTGCATACCTCACGCGCCACAAGGCCGGGGCGGAGCACTGCATTGCCGTTGCGCCAGCGTAGGTCCCGCCATATAGCGCGAGAGCGGGAAGCTAGTGCTTCCCGCTCTCGAGTTGCTCTCGGTCTACGCTGTCACCCAGCGCCGTCAGGCGAAGATCACCTCAACCATAGAACCGCGAACTGGGCGATCTGTCACACCGAAGCAACTATGACAACCCATATCCGCATCACCTCCTTTCCGTGCTAGAGTGATTATGGCCATCATAGGGGCTGGAACTGGCAAATGTCAAGCCTCTAGCGCGAACTGCCGACCGTTCACCACCCCAATTGCCCCCATTGACTTTATAGAACTAATGTTCTATTATGAATGGACGATGTCGTACGGTAGCATTCGGAACCCCCATCGGACACTTTAGGGTCACGCTCAAGATGACGACAAGGAGATAACCGCATGTCCACCCATCCCGTCGTGCATATCGAATTCCCGGCCAAGGACACCAAGGCGGCAGGCAAGTTTTACGGGGACGTGTTTGACTGGACGATCGATACCGACCCCAACTTCGACTACACCATGTTCCAAGCCGAAGGCGGGCCGGGCGGGGGCTTTGTGGCGATTGGCGCCCCCGGCCACATTACCTACGAGCCGGGAGATGTGCTGCTCTACATCGGCACGGACGATATCGAGGCATCGCTGCGCAAGGTCGAGGCACACGGCGGTAAAGCCGTGGTAGAAAATACTGAGATCCCCGGTGTGGGCTGGTTCGCCGTGTTTACGGATCCCAGCGGTAACCGCGTCGGCCTGTTCAAGGGGATGACTGCCGGTTCCTAACGACAAGTCGCGCTGGCACCTGCAGGCGCATTGACCGTACGAGCAGCCAGACCGGGACAGACGCGATGCCCGCGCTCCCCGTGGCATGCCTGCTCATCCAGGGTTCGGCATGCTCCGCATAGGTCGAGGGACCCGGCAGTAGGACCGGGTCCCTCTAGGTGTGCAGTCCGCCGCCAGGCGATCACAACCGGCAAACGAGGAAACGTAGCTATGCCAGTGCGTCGAGCAGGTTCTCGCGCACCGCGGAGATGGCCGAGATTATTGACTCGTCGTTGGATGCGGTCGCGCTTTCGATGCGCTTGCAGCCGTGGAGCACCGTCGAATGATCGCGCTCGAGCTCGCGGCCAATCCGTGCGACCGTGAGGCCGGCGTCTTCGCGCAACAAGAACATGGCTATCTGGCGCGCCTGAGATATCTGTGCTTCGCGCTTCTTGCTGAGCAGGTCGTCCTTGCTCACGCCGAATTCTGCGCACACCGCACTCAGAATCGTCTGCACATCGCCGTGCACCGGCGCGTTCTGGGCCTGGCGTAGCAGGTCGCTCAGCACCGTCTTCACGAGATTAGCCGCCACAACCGTGCCGCGCGGAGCCAGGTGAGCGCAGCGGCGTACGGCCGTCTCGAGCTCGTTGACCCCACCGGCTGTGCGGTGCGCGAGCAGGTGTAGCGCCTCCTCCGTGAACCACGTCTGGGTGTGCGAGGCAAAGGTACGTGCTAGGGCCAAACGAGTGCGCAAGCTGGGCTTGCCGATGCGCACGACCATGCCCGACAGCAGGCGAGAGCGCAGCCGATCTGGCAGCCCCTTGATCATTGCCGGGTCGCTCTCGCCGCTGATCACCACCTGGCGATTGCTCTCGCGCAGCACGTCAATGGTGCAGGTAAGGTCTTCGAGGACGGCGGTGCGACCGGCAAGCACGGCCAGATCGTCGATGAGGAGCGCACTAGCCGAGCGGTATCTGTCGCGCACTGCCTCGGAGCGGCGTTGCCGAATGCCTGTGGTAAGTTCCTGGCTCAGCGTTTCGGCGGGCACGTAGATGACGTTCGGCATGTCGGGGC